>FWWM01000983.1_pt1 | contig 91032 bp, 84 predicted proteins | sample 2228351 | NCBI WGS metagenome assembly FWWM01 (sample SAMEA103939774, study PRJEB20133) | metagenome | reverse complement strand
CCCGACCGGGCCATGGCTTCCAGCGTACGACGGTCTTGAGAGGAGAGAGTCAGGCCATGGGTGTCCATGTATGGAGCTTACCATGAAGAAACTGGTCGTGTCACTTATTTTCGACTCGGACCACTAGCCATCGGTTGGTCGCGTAGGTGGCCGACGGCGCGATTAAGATCCAGGTCGACCGGTACTGGTGGATGGTCGATGGTACACGGCCCGCGCGACGCGGTGCGCGTCGATACGGTCGCAGACCTCCGGGCGCTGCTGCGGCACACGTTCGGGAGGGACTGCGCGCTGGAGCTTGCCAACTACCTCGTGAACACGCTGCTGCGCGACACCGACTGCATGAGCATGGCACACTCGCTGGAGGTGCTGGTACCGTTCGTCGACGGCGAGGTCGTAGACTTCGTCACCAGCCTGCCGGATGCGTGGCGGGCGGGGCGGAGGCCCAAGGCGCTGCTGCCCGAGGCTATGGGCCAGCCCGACGTGGTGCGGGTGACATCGACGACATCCCGGAGCCGCTGCGGGGGATCCTCAATCCGGTGGCGGTGCGCACCGGGTGGAAGAAGTTCCCGGCGGGCCACACGCGCTGGGCCTGGCCCTGGGCGCTGTACGTGCTGGACGAGTGGATGCGCAGGCACCTGGCGGGACCAGGGGACGGCGGTTCCGTCACTCCTGCCTGAATCCCAGCAGAGTCAGGGCATCGGAGAGGGAGAGGATCTTGACTCGGCGCCTGCGGCGGCCGAACAGCGGGCCGAAGTGGGCGCGATCTCCGGTCACCAGCGCATCCGCCCGCGCCTGGGCGGCGGCCGGGATGGGGCATCTTGGTCAGGCAACCCCCGCTCCCGAGCCCAGCGCACGAGGCTCGTGGGGGCCTCTGGCGCGAGGACGAGGGTCCAGAGCACGGCGTCGCGGCGTGGTACGTGACGGGGGTACCGGAGTTCCAGGTTGCGGCGGGCTTCGTGAACCGCGTGGGGCGACGCGAGGAGATCGGACGCCACCTCCGCGGGCCGGTGCGACCAGGGCCGCCGCGCGTCCCTGTGGCGTGAGGCATGCGGAGAACAAGACGTTGCTGTCAAGAAACAGGCGGGGTTTCAAGCGGGCCGGCGGGTCCGCCTCCGGACCACTCGGCCTCCCGGGCGGTCGTGCGGTCCTCACGCTGGAATTCACGCACTCGCCGGTCGCTGTGGACCTCGATGGGATACACGCCGGCAGGCCGTAGAAGGATTCCTTTCTCGGGGATCGTGTCTACCAGGAGGAGCGTACCACCGCTGAGCCCCAGCCGCCGCAGCATCGCCATGGGGATCGATACCTGGCCTTTCTCGCCGAGCCGCACCGTCACCGCAGTGCCGACGATATCACTCAGGCCGGATTCCGGCAAGCCGGAATTTCAGCCCGCAGCGGTGTCCGAGCGCACGGCTACCGGGTTGACGCTTTAGATGGTCATCCTCGGGCTCAACGCCTACCACGGCAACGCTTCCGCCGCCATCGTCTGCGACGGGCGTCTGGTCGCCGCCGCCGAGGAGGAGCGGTTCAACCGCGTCAAGTACGCGGCGGGGTTTCCGGCGCGGGCGGTGCGGTACTGTTTGCAGGCGGCCGGGGTCTCCATCGGCGAGGTGACCCACATCGCCGTCCCCCGCAACCCGTGGGCGCACCTGCCGGCCAAGGTGACGTACGCGCTGCGGCTGCCCCGGTTCGCGCTCGACCGCACCCGGGCCGCGGTCCGCTTCGCCGGCCTGCGGGAGGAGCTGGCCCGCACCTGCGACGTCGATCCAGCGCGCATCAGGGCCCGCCTGCACCGTGTGGAGCACCACCGCGCGCACCTGGCCAGCGCGTTCTTCGTCTCGCCCTTCGACCAGGCCGCGGTGCTGTCGGCCGACGGGCTGGGGGACTTCGCCAGCACCATGTGGGCCGCGGGCCGGGGCCACCGCCTGGAGGTGCACGGCGCGGTGGAGTTCCCCCACTCGCTGGGGCTCTACTACACCGCCGTCACGCAGTACCTGGGCTTCTGGAAGTACGGCGACGAGTACAAGGTCATGGGGCTGGCAGCCTACGGCGAGCCGGCCTACCTCGACGAGTTCCGGCGCATCGTCCGGTCGAACGGCGGATCGAGCACGGACAGGAGCCCGGGCGCGGGGGGCCCGCTGCGCCGCCGTCCCTTCGCCCTGGGCCTGGAGTACTTCGTCCACCACCGCAACGGCCCCGACATGACCTGGCGCGAGGGCGACCGCACGCCCGTGCTCGGCCGGCTCTTCTCCGACCACCTGGCCGCCCGCCTGGGGCCGGCCCGCGAGGCCGGCGCGCCCCTGGAGCGCCGCCACCAGGACATCGCCGCCACGCTGCAGGCCCGGCTGGAGGAGGTGTACTTCGACCTCCTCAACGCCCTGCACGCCCGCACCGGGCTGCGGGCGCTGTGCCTGGCCGGCGGGGTGACGTTCAACTGCGTGGCCAACGGGAAGATCTTCGACCGTACCCCCTTCGAGGAACTCTACGTCCAGCCCGCGGCGGGGGATGCCGGGCTGGCGGTCGGGGCGGCGTTCTACGTCTACCACCAGGTCCTCGGCTATCCCCGCTCCTTCGTCATGGACCATGCCTACTGGGGGCCGGAGTTCGACGCAGCCGCGATCCACCGGGCCCTCGACGCGGCGGGACTGCGCTACCGGAAGCTACCGGAGGAGGCTCTGTGCCGCGAGACGGCGCACCACGTGGCCGAGGGCAAGATCGTGGGGTGGTTCCAGGGGAGCATGGAGTGGGGGCCGCGGGCGCTCGGCAACCGCAGCATCGTCGTCGACCCGCGCCGGCCGGAGATGAAAGAGATCCTGAACCGGCGCATCAAGCACCGCGAGCCGTTCCGGCCGTTTGCGCCGTCGGTCCTCGAGGAGGCGACCGGCGAATACTTCGCGCGGTCGTACCCGTCGCCGTTCATGATCCTGGCCTATCCGGTCCGGCCGGAGAAGCGGGCGGTGATCCCCGCGCCAACGCACGTGGACGGCACAGGGCGGCTCCAGACGGTGAGCCGCGAGGCGAACCCCCGCTACTGGCGGCTGATCCGGGAGTTCGAACGGGTGACGGGGGTTCCGGTGGTGCTGAACACGTCGTTCAACGAGAACGAGCCCATCGTCTGCACGCCGGAGGAGGCGGTGGACTGCTTCCTGCGGACGCAGATGGACGTGCTGGCGATCGGGGACTACCTGGTGGAACGGTAAGTCATCGTTCGCCCGGTCGGACTAGCACCGGGCACCGCGATGAGAATCCTCTTGCTGAACCAGTATTTTCCCCCCGACACCGCCGCCACCGCCAGGATGGCAGCCCTGATCGTGGAGGCGCTGGCCGGACGTCACCGTGTCACGGTGCTGGCAGGTCGTCCTTCCTACGACCCGGGCGAGCGCCATCCCCTCTATCTGTGGCGACGGGAGGACCGGGGCGGGGTGACGGTCGTACGCGTGGGCTCGAGCGCGCTATCGCGCCTGCGTCTTTCGGGTCGCCTGAGCAATTACCTGAGCTACCTGGCGCTGGCCGTGCCCGGGGCGCTGGTGCTGGCCCGCGACGCCGACCTCGTCCTCGCCATGACCGACCCGCCGGTGGCTGGTATCGCCGGAGCGGTGGTGGCCGCGTTGTCGGGACGGCCGTTCGTCTACAACATCTGCGACCTCTACCCCGACGTGGCGGTGGCGGGGGAGCTGCTTCCGCCGGGTCCCCATGTGGCCGCCTGGGAGCGGCTGCACCGGTGGGCGCTGCGCCGGGCGCGGCGAGTGATTGTGTTGGGCGACGACGTGCAGGAGCGCGTGGTGGGGAAGGGTGTGTCCTCCGAGCGCGTGGTCGTCGTACGCACCGGTGCCGCACCACCGGTTGCCGGCGACCGAATGTCAGGTGTGGGGGTGGCCCCGGGCGCAGTCGCACCGGCAGCAGCATCTGCCGCGCTAACTCCGGGGGATCCGGGGGTCCGCCGGCGAGTGCGCGGCGACCTGGCTTTTGTCGTGCTGCATGCGGGTAACCTTGGCTTCGCGGGTGCCTGGGAGACTCTGGTCAAGGGATTCGCACGGCTGGACGACGGGGGAGCAGGCCTGGTCTTCGTGGGAGACGGTGCTCGTCGACACCAGGTGCAGCAGACCGCGGAGCTCGCACTGCATACCGCGCGCGCAGCCGAAGGGCGTGTCCGTTTCTTGCCATTCTTCCCCGCCGATCAGGCGGCCGATGTCCTGGCGGCCGCCGACCTGCACGTGGTGACGGTGCGTCGCGGGCTGGAGGGAACCGTGGTGCCGAGCAAGCTCTACGGCATCCTGGCTGCCGGGCGGCCGGTGCTCGCGGTGGCCCCGGAGGGAAGCGACGTCGCGCGCATCGTGCAGCGGTACGCCTGCGGCTTCGTGGCCGACCCCGACGACCCCGACGCAGTGGCCGCCGCGGTGCGGCAGGCGGTGGGGGCCCCCGACCTGCTGGATGCCATGGGACGGCGGGCCCTCGTGGCCGCCCGGGACTTCGAGCAGCGCGGGCAGGTGGCGCGCTTCGTGCAAGTGGTGGAAGAGGCCCTGGCTGACGCCGACGGGGCCCAAACCTGAGGAGTGGAGGCGGCACCGCGCGATTACTGGCCACGGGCGCGGGTAGGTTCATGGGCCATCATATGGTCCGCTACGCGGTTGAGCCCGCTTGTTGGGTGCGCGGGCGCAACAGCGACAACACCCGCTTGCGCCAGGTGCTGGGGTGGGAGCCGCAGGTGTCGCTGGAGGAGGGGCTGGCCAGGACGTACCGGTGGATCGAGGGGGAGCTGCGCAAGGCAGGCCGGATCCCGGCGGCGCAGGTGGCGCCTGCGCCGGCGCTACACGGCGCCCCGGCCGATGCCTGAGCCGCCGTGCGGCAGGCGGCCGGGCTGCTGGTGCTGCTGGCCGCGGTCGCGGCCGTTACCTGGGCGCCGGTACTGGACGCGGCGGGCGGCTTCCTCGTGGTCCACGACAGCAGGCCGTCGGGCGATGTGGCCGTGGTGCTGTCCGGCGACGCCATGCGCCAGCGCCTCCGGGCCGCGGTGGCCCTGGCCCGGCGGGGCGCGGTGGGGCACATCGTCGTGCTCACCGGCACTCCACCAGAGTTCTACGACGAGGGGATCGCGGTCCGGGCGTTCGCCCGCCGGCAGGGGGTGGCGCCCGGGCGCGTGACCGTCGTCGGGGCGGCGCGCAGCACGGTCGACGACGCCAGGCTGGCGGCGGCGGTGATGCGCGCGCGGGGGTGGCGCCGGGCCGTGGTGGTCACCTCGGCCTCCCACACCCGCCGCGCCGGTCTGATCTTCTGCCGGGTATGGCGGGGCACCGGCCTCGAAGCCTCGACCTACGCCGTCGACGACGGCATCCTTCCGCGTCGGCGGTGGTGGGCCGACGACGCGGCGCGCGAGGCGGTCATCCTGGAGTACGTGAAGCTCGCGGTCTACCTGGTGCGCTACGGGCCGATGTGCTGAAGTCCGGGGTCGGCCTCAGCCGGCCAGCGTGGGGATCGACGTGGAGCGCAGCAAGTGCCTGTCGGCTGTTACCAGGGTGAGGCCATAGACCAGAGCGGTGGCTGCCAGGAACCGGTCCACCGGATCGCTGTGGGGAAGGTGCACCAGCCGGCTCTGGATGGCGACTTCGTGGGTAACGGGCGCTTCGGTCAACGGCAGCGTACTCAAGACCTTCCGGATCCACGTCGGGGGATCCTGCTGGAGGACGATGCGCCCCTTTTCCGCCAGGACGAGGACTTCCCATACCACCACCGGAGAGATCCAGAGTTCATTGCCCGGGTGTTCCAGCGCCGCAGCTACCCGTTTGCTCAGGCGAGCCGGGTCGAGCAGGCTCCAGAGGAAGATGTGCGTGTCGAGGAGGAGCCTCAGGAGCGCAGGACCTCCCACTCCTCCTCGGCGACGGCCGGGCTGATGATGTCACCGGTGATCCGCCCGGTTCCCCGAAACGAGCCCAGCCAGGAGGGAGGCTTGGGCGGCGGAGGGGGCGGGATGACCTGGGCAATCGGCTCCCCCCGACGGGTGATCAGGATCGGGCGGCCGGTGCGCTTGACTCGCGCCAGCAGCGCCAGGCAGGACGCTTTGAACTTGGAGACGGCGATCTTCTCCATCTGACCCTTACCCTTCCAAGCCCGACAGAACAAGGATACCATGGTCAATTCCCATGGTCAATTTTTTCCCGGCGGAGACCCGCGGTGGACTGCACTCCAACCGGGGGCCGACCGCTTCGAGTCGTGAGGCGATCCTGGAGGTGACCGGCGTGGACAGGCTGCAGCGCGTCCTCATCACGGGCGGGGCGGGGTTCCTGGGCAGCCACCTCTGCGACCGCCTGCTCGAGCGCGGGTGCGAGGTGTGGTGCCTGGACAACCTGCTGACGGGTGCGGAGAGCAACATCGCCCACCTGCTGGGGCACCCGCGCTTCCGCTTCATCCGCTATGACGTCTGCGAGTACCTCTACGTCGAGGACCCCGTGGACGCGGTGCTGCACTCTCAAGGTGGGCGCCTTCGGCACCCACAAGGCGCTGGGCCTGGCCCGCGCCAAGGGGGCCCGTTTCCTTTTGGCCAGCACCTCCGAGGTCTACGGCGACCCGCTGGTCAACCCGCAGCCGGAGACCTACTGGGGCAACGTCAGCCCCATCAGCCCGCGGGGCGTCTACGACGAAGCCAAGCGCTTCGCCGAGGCGATGACCATGGCCTACCACCGCTACCACGGCCTGGACACCCGCATCGTGCGCATCTTCAACACATACGGGCCCCGTATGCGGCCGCAGGACGGGCGGGTCATCTCCACCTTCATCGTGCAGGCCCTGCGGGGTGAGCCGCTGACCGTGCACGGCGACGGCACCCAGACCCGCAGCTTCTGCTACGTGGACGACATGGTGGCGGGGATCCTGGGGGTCCTCTTCCACCCGTCCGACCGGTCACCGGAGCAGCGCACCGACCGGGCGTTTCTCCACAACAACACCGAGCACGAGGACTCCATCCATCACCCGATCAACCTGGGCAACCCCGAGGAGCGCAGCGTGCTGGAGATCGCGCGCCTGGTCCTGGAGCTGACCGGGAGCCGCAGTCCGCTGGAGTTCGTGCCGCGCCCTGTGGACGACCCGCGGGTGCGGCGGCCGGACATCAGCCGGGCGCAGCGGCTGCTGGGCTGGTCGCCGCGCGTGGCCCTGCGCGACGGGATCCTCCGGACGGTGGAGTACTTCGAGAGTCGGCTGACTGCTCCGGTGCGCCGATGAGGGCCCTGATCACCGGCGGAGCGGGGTTCATCGGCTCGCACCTCGCCGAGGCGCTGCTGGCCCGCGGTCAGGAGGTCGTGGTGCTCGACGACCTGTCCACCGGGAGCCTGCAGAACATCCTGCACCTGATGCGGCGGCCGGGGTTCGAGTTCGTCCTGGGGTCGATTATGGACGAGGAGGTGGTGGACCGGGTCGTGCGGGGCGCCGACGTGGTCTACCACCTCGGGGCGGCGGTGGGGGTGCGGCTGGTCTTCGAGCAGCCGGTGCGCACCATCGAGACCAACGTGAAAGGCACCACCCACATCCTCGACGCCTGCCTGCGCCACGGCCGCAAGGTCTTCGTCGCCTCCACCTCCGAGGTCTACGGAAAGGATGTGCGCAACGGCACCGGCCGGTTCTGCGAGGACGACGACATCACCATCGGGACGTCCATCCGCTGGTGCTACGCCACCAGCAAGGCGCTGGACGAGTTCCTGGCGCGGGCCTACTGGCAGGAGAAGGGGCTGCCGGTGGTGATCGGCCGCTACTTCAACACGGTGGGGCCCCGCCAGTCGCCCGCCTACGGCATGGTGCTGCCCCGCTTCGTCGAGCAGGCGCTGCGGGGGCAGCCGATCACGGTCTACGGCGACGGCACTCAGGTGCGCTCCTTCACCTGGGTGGGGGACGCGGTGGAGGCCACGGTGCGCCTGATGGAGACGCCGGCGGCGGAGGGCCGGGTGTTCAACGTGGGGTCGGAGGAGGCGGTGACCATCCGCGAGCTGGCGGAGCGGGTGCGCCGGCTGGCGGGGTCGACCTCGGAGATCGTCCACATCCCCTACGAGGAAGCCTACGGCCGCGGCTTCGAGGACATCCACTACCGGGTGCCGGACATCACCCGGCTGCGGCGGACCGTGGGCTACGTGCCGACGCTTTCGCTCGACGAGATCCTGGTGCGCGTGATCGCCGACGTCCGGCAGCGGCTGGCCGCAGCGCTCGTCTGAGCCAGCCTGCCGCGCCGGCTCCCCGGCGCGGCCGCAGAACGCATGACAGCGTACCTGGCCCCTGCGGGCCTCGCGTTCGCGCTGAGCTTCCTGCTCACGCTGGGGGTGCGCGCGTTTGCGCCCCGGATGGGGCTGGTGGACCTCCCGCGGGAGGACCGCTGGCACCGTCGGCCGGTGCCCCGCCTGGGCGGGGTGGCCATCTTCCTGGGATTTGTGGCGCCGCTCCTGCTCTTTGCCGGGCCGGGATCGGATGAGGCCCCGCCGGCGCTGCTGGCCGGCGCGGCGTTCGTCTTCCTGGTTGGCCTGCTGGACGACCTGCGGCCGCTGGAGAACCGGCCCAAGCTGACCCTCCTGATCCTCTCCGCCTTCCTGCCCGTGCTCCTGGGCGTACGATTCGAGATACTCCCGCCGCTGCTGGGGGTCCCGCTTGCCGCCTTCTGGATCCTGGGGGCGACCAACGCCTTCAACTGGCTCGACAACATGGACGGGGTGGCGGCGGGCGTGGCGGTGATCGCGGCGGCCGGCCTGGTGGTTCTCTCGCTGGACGGTGCCGTCCATGTGGCCCTGCCCGCCTTGCTGCTCGGCGCCTCCGCGCTGGGCTTCCTCCTCCACAACTTCCCCCCCGCCCGCATCTTCATGGGCGACTGCGGCAGCGGGTTCCTGGGCTTCACGCTGGCCACCCTGGCCGTCCTTGGCTCCCACCTCAACGTCGGCGGGGTCCTCCTCACGGTCCTGGTGCCCGGGCTCATCCTCGCCGTGCCGATCTTCGACAGCGCCATGGTGGCCGTGCTGCGCCTGCTGCACGGGCGTCCGCTCTTCCAGGGCGGGCGCGACCACCCCGCGCACCGGCTGGTCACCCTGGGCCTGCCGGAGCGGAAGGTGGTGCTGCTGCTGTACGCCCTGAGCGCGGCGGCGGGGGCCGCGGGGCTGGCGGCCACAGGCCTCCACGTCCTGGCCGGGCTGACCGTGAGCGTCCTGCTGGCGCTGGGGTTTGCGGCGCTGGGGCTCGTGCTGGCGGAGGTCCGCGTGTACGAGGGCGGCGGCTCCACCGGCGATGGGGACGGGCGGGAACCGCGCGTGCCGCTGAACGGGCAGACCGCGCTGCCGGCGCCGTTCCTGCACAAGAAGTGGATCGCGGTCATGCTGGCCGACCTGGTGCTGGTCCCCACGGCGTTCGTCGCCGCCCACCTGCTGCGCTTTGAGGGGGCGCTGCCGCCCGCGGCCGCCGCGGCAGTGGCGCAGGCGCTGCCGCTGGTTGTGGCGGTCAAGGTGGCGGCGCTGGCGCTCATGGGTGTCTACCGCGGCGCCTGGCGGTATGCCGGGGCGCTCGACCTCCTGCGGCTGGCCCAGGGAGTGACGGCGGGCTCGGCGGCTGCGGTCGCGGCTCTCTGGGTCTGGACGGGGCTCCAGGGGCTTTCCCGCACGGCGCTGATCCTGGACTGGCTCCTGACGGTGCTGCTGCTTGGTGCCGGCCGCTTCTCCCTGCGGGTTCTGCGGGAGTATCTGGCATCTCAGGCGGTGCGCGGCCGGCCGGTGCTGATCTTCGGGGCGGGGAGCGGAGGGGTGCTGGTGCTCCAGGAGCTGCGGCAGAATCCGGCGCTGGGGTACCGGCCGGTGGGCTTCGTCGACGACGACCCGGGCAAGCGCGGCGCGGTGGTGCAGGGGCTGCGCGTGCTGGGCAGCCGACGGGAGCTTCGCGAGCTGGTGCGCCGCTACGGGGTGGAGGAGGTGCTGGTGGCGGCGCGTTCTGCCCCTCCGGAGGTGGTGGAGGAGGTCGTGGGTGCCTGCCGGGAGGCGGGCGCGCGGGCCCGCATCGCTGGGTTCGTGCTGGTGTAGGGGGTGATGCCGTGAGGACCCTGAGTGCCGGTGAGCCAGAGGTGGTCGGTACACGGCTGGCCGAGGCGCTGGAGGCCCGCATCGCAGGGGGCACGGCCACGGTGGGTGTGGTCGGGTTGGGCTACGTGGGGCTGCCGCTGGCGCTGGCGTATGCGGGGCGCGGGTTCCCCGTGCGGGGCCTCGATGTGGATGGGGCGAAGGTCAAGACGCTGGCCGCGGGCGGCTCGTACCTGCGGGATGTCCCTGCCGAGGCCGTGAGGAGGGAGGTCGCCGCCGGCCGGCTGGCCGTCACCTCTGACCCGGTGGTCCTGGGGGAGTGCGATGCCGTGTTCATCTGCGTCCCCACCCCCTTCACGCAGCAAAAGGAGCCCGATGTGCGCCACATTGCCGGGGCCGCGGCGCAGGTGGCTCGGTGGGGCCGTCCCGGGCAGCTCGTGGTGCTGCGCAGCACCAGCTACCCGGGGACGACCGAGGAGGTGGTGCGGCCGGCGCTGGAGGGGGCGGGGCGGGTGGTGGGTGGCGACGTCTTCCTGGCGTTTGCTCCGGAGCGGATCGACCCGGGAAACGCCCGTTACCCGATCGAGCAGGTGCCGGTGGTGGTGGGCGGGTGCGATCCGGCCAGCACGCGGCTGGCGTCGGTGCTGCTGGGGCGGCTGGGCTGCCCGGTGGTGACGGTCTCGTCGCCCGCGGCGGCGGAGATGGCCAAGTTGCTGGAGAACGTCTTCCGCAACGTCAACATCGCGCTGGTCAACCAGGTGGCGCAGCTGTGCGAACGTATGGGCCTCGATGTCTGGGAGATCGTGGAGGCGGCGGCCACGAAGCCGTACGGGTTCATGGCGTTTTGGCCGGGCCTGGTGGGAGGGCACTGCATACCGGTGGACCCTTACTACCTGGCCTGGAAGGCGCGTGAGCATGACTTCCACATGGACTTCATCGAGCTGGCGGCGCGGGTGAACGAGGAGATGCCCTTCTACGTGGTCAACCGGCTGCTGGCGGCCCTCCACGACAACGGGGCCTCGGGCGGCCGGGAGCGGGTGCTGGTGCTGGGGGTGGCCTTCAAGAAGGATGTGGACGACGCGCGCTTCTCGCCGGCGGTGAAGATCATCGAGTTACTGGGGCGGCGGAAGATCGACGTGGTCTACCACGACCCCTACGTGCCCGAGGTCTGCGTGAACGGCCGGGTGCTGCGCAGCGAACCGCTGGCCGACGGGCTGGTGGCGGGGGCCGACTGCGTCCTGATCTGCACGGACCACTCCTGCGTCGACTACGCCCGGGTGGTGCGCTGCGCCCGGCTGGTCTTCGACGTGCGCAACGCGACGGCGGGGGTCGCTGAGGGCAGGGAGAAGATAGTCAGGCTGTAGCCCGCTCCTCAATACCTATCGTGCTACTGCCGCTTGCCACGGCGTTGGTGCTGGCCCTGCCTCTTGTGGGCCTGATCCGCGTCCTGGCGCCCAGGGCAGGCCACCCCCGGGCGAGGTCGTCGGGGCTCTGGCCGAGGTGGCCGCCGTCATCCTGGTGGGCCACTCCGCGGCTATGGGAGAAGAAGCTTCTTCCATTTCTCACTACTGCCATCATAGCGATCGCGGTTTCGCCTCTCAGTGCGCAAGAACCAACATTCCTTGTCGTCCCCGGCAAGTCCCTCGGGCCGTACGAGTTGAGGTGGGGCATTGATCGATTCATGCAAGAATTCGGAAATCCTCTACAAGTGCTCGATTACAGTACTGGTCGCATAGGTGCAACCAAAGTGGGGTTTCCGGACGTACCTTTGCGGGGTCACTTGTGGACGGGGTGGGAGATAGTCACGCGGCCTGACCTGAACAATCGCGTCGTCTCGATCCATGTCCACATGGTACGCGATATCGCAAGAAATGCGCATAATCTCCGATACCGCACCGCAGAGGGACTCGGCTTGGGCTCCAGGCGGGCAGAAATTGAGAATGTGTCGTCTTCCTGATGGGTGTATGGTCAGTCGAGGACTTGCGACCATAACACGGTATCTCATGACAGCTGCGGGCCACAGTCTACGCCGCGGTCCCCATCCCCCGGGGATATTCGAGACCCCCCAGAGCTGACCAGCCCGTAAGGCCCTAAGCGGCTCCCGTTGGACGGCGCCGTGGACGAGGCGCAGTTCTCGTGCGCCTGGGCGAGTTGCCGGCCATTCCTGAGGGGCTGCCCCACCTCTCACTGCCAGCGAACTGCGAGTTCGGGTTGGAGGCGGTTCGGGTGCACGCCCGGCTGTGGGCAGAACTTCTGACCCGCGGGGACGTCGTGGGAGCGCACGACCTGATCATCGGGGCCTGGACGCGCAACGGGCCGGTTTGCCCGAGGTCCGGGGTCGGCCTCAGCCGGCCAGCGTGGAGATCGACCGGGAGCGCAGCAAGTGCCTGTCGGCTGTTACCAGGGTGAGGTCATAGACCAGAGCGGTGGCCGCCAGGAACCGGTCCACCGGATCGCTGTGGGGAAGGTTCACCAGCCGGCTCTGGATGGCGACTTCGTGTGTAACGGGCGCTTCGACCAGAGGCAGCGTGCTCAAGCAGGACCTCTCACTCCTCCTCGGCGACGGCCGGGCTGATGATGTCACCGGTGATCCGCCCGGTTCCCCGAAACGAGCCCAGCCAGGAGGGAGGCTTTGGCGGCGGAGGGGGCGGGATGACCTGGGCAATCGGCTCCCCCCGACGGGTGATCAGTATCGGGCGGCCGGTGCGCTTGACTCGCGCCAGCAGCGCCAGGCAGGACGCTTTGAACTTGGAGACAGCGATCTTCTCCATCTGAACCTTACCCTCCCAACCGAATGAAACAAAAATGCCATGGTCAATTCCCATGGTCAATTTATCGCCGCGCCCGGGGATTTCCCCCACAATCCGCAGGGCCCGGCGCCCCGGGGCCGGCGCCGGGTTCGGAGCTGGACATCCTCTGGCCCTGTCCCTCTGCGGGCGGTCGCCCGCGCGACTTTCCCCCCTACCGTGCCGGGTCGGGGTGTGCCCCAACGTGCAGTACCTGGCGACGACGCCGGTCCTGGGGCCAAAGAAATGGGGTAGAATGCCGATAAGAGAGGCGGGGGGAATTCGGGTGGCGCAGGGGACGCTGGAAGAGCGGGTGGCCTACCTGGAAGGCAAGGTGGAAGAGCAGTCCCGCCTCGGCGGCGAACTGCGGGAGATGATAGCGCACCTGGACCAGAAGGTCGACCGGTTCCGGGAAGAACTGAGCGGCCGGATCGACGCCCTGGACCATCGACTCAGCGGCCGGATCGATGCCCTGGACCAGAAGGTCTCCCGGCAGTTCCTGTGGCTGGTGGGCCTGCATGTGACCGTTCTCCTGGCCGTGGTGGGGGCGCTGATCGGCGCACTCTTCCGAGGGTAGCAATCCGACGGATCTACATCGCAGGCTCCCGGTCAGATCGGGCGTCGTGCGCACGGGGTAGGGGAGCGGGCGGCCCGGTCGTGCCGTAGTAGCGTTCGGCCTCATAGTTGTTGTGGGCGCGGCAGCGGAGCTGGATGTTGTCCACCGTCGACGCCCCGCCCATGGCGTGGGGCACCACGTGGTGGAACTCCAGGAAGCTCCGCTCCCCGCAGCGCCTGCCATCCTCACCTACGAAGGCGCAGCGCCCCCCGTCGCGCGCCCAGACCGTCCGCCTGACCTCTGCGGGGATGTGGCGGGAGGCGAGGCGGGGGCCGGCCGGCGTGCCGGCACCGGGACGCGGGCGTTCCGTCGCCGCGAACTTCTGCCTGGACAGCTCTCGGAGCAGCAGCGTGAGGGCCCGGTCGAGGACCTTCGCCAGGTCGCCGTCCGGGATCTGGTGACGCAGCAGCGCCTGTGCTTCCCTCAGCTTGCGGACGGTGTCGATGCCCACCGTGAGCTGGAGCTTGTAGCGCTGCGGCGCGAGCGGGACCACGGGCGGAGGCACCGGCCTGGACACACCCGGTTGCGGCCCTGCATGGGTCCCGGAGCCCGCCCCCTGCTGCGTCTCGGTCCCCTGCGCCGCCCCCTGTTGCGCTGCGCCCTCCGACGCGGCCCATCCCGCTGCCGCGGGAGGGGGTGCGGCGCCATGAGGTGCGGCGCCATGAGGTGCCGGGCCAGGAGGTGAGGCGCCGGGTGGTGCGGCGGGGAGGGATGGGGCGTGGCTTGGGGTCGGCAGCTTCCGCACCAGCTCCGGGACCGGGGGCTGGGGCCGCAGCTCGGCGACGACAATCTCGACCTGCCGCCGGCTCTTGTACCGGATCCGGTCGAGCAGGTCCCGGTGGTTCTGGGGCGTGAGGTACGGCGCCAGCAGGCCGACCGTGGTCAGGGTCACGGTGCCCTCGGCGAGCCGCTCGAGGACCGCCGGAAGCCGCCGGGCAAGGCGGGCCGCCTCGATGCGCCTGTACGCGGCGTGCTCCGAGAGGTGGAGCACCCGCGTGCAGTAGGTGAACAGCGAGGAGCATCCCGCGGCCAGGTAGAGGCGCCGCCGGTCGAGTTCCGCCAGGTGCGCGATCAGGGCGACCGTGGCCTCCCGCTCCAGGCGGGCAAGGCGCTTCACCTCTGCGGTCAGGTCGGCGTCCGAGAGCCTGGCCGCCCTGGCGAGCAGCTCAGGGCCCGGGCTTGCGTCCGTCGGCCTCATGTCTCCGGGGTTCGGGTCCGGCAGGTTCGGGTCGGGATTCGAGCTCATGGCCATGCAGGGGTGTGGGTCCTGCCTCCGGTCGTATCATCGTCCGGAGGGAGCGATTTTCCGGATCCCCCTCGCCGCGCAGGTCGGGGCCCTCGTGATCTCCTCGCCGGGGAGGCAGTAGCCTGCACCGGCCGGGCCTGCTGAACCGGACCGGCGGGACCGGGTCGGCCGCATCAACTAGGTCCTGGACCTAGTTGTGTTCTGTCGCATGAGTAGGGGACGAAATCAACGGGGGGCGCGTTCCCAATAGCGCAGGGCGAGCCGGTCGACCCGCCGGGCCAACTGATCGACGCTGGCCGCCAGTGCGTGCGGCCCGTGTCAGGCCATCATTGCGTCCGGGACAACGGCTCGCTCTATCCTGCCGCCTGACCGCCCTGAGCGGGAGCCTTGACGGGAGCGGGAGCCGGCCGGGGGGCCTTCCTCCGCGGCGCGGGGCGCTCGGCGGCCTTCGCCGCCGCCGCCCTCCTTCGGACCCTCCTGGCCACGACCCGCCGCCGGCGCCGCCGCCCGGCGCCCGCGCGGTCGACGCTGAAGAGCAGCTCGGTCTTTTTGCCCGCCTCGTGGTAGCGGAGCTGCTTGCCCAAGAGCCGGCTCGCCGCGCCCAGGCGGCGCTTCACCGCACGCACGCTTTCCCGCGGCGCCTTGATGACGCGCGCCCAATCGCCGGGAGCCAGCCGCTTCAAGAAGGCTACATACTCGGCCAGCTCGGGTCGGCCTCCGGGCGATTGAATGCGCTGCACTTCACTTCGCGAGAGCTTCTCGAATCTTGGCATCTGCGCAAATTCCTCCTTTCGGGCACCCAGAGGAGTGGATTTCTCCACCGACACTGGAGTGTCCCGATATTCCAAAACGTTCCGGAACGTTAGTTCCCGCTCGATAATTACGCCACTCGCACCGCTTCTCCCTGCGTCCTTTGCGGCTATTTATGCACAGGTTTGCGGGACGTGATGCCGCTGCTGACCGCAGCCCGTTGGATGTTAGAATGTTGGCTTGAGGCATGATGGTGAAGTCGCCGCGTTACCCCGTGGCCGGGCGCCGGTCGCCTTCGGCCGGCGTCCTGCGGTCGCTGCTGGTGACCGCGGCGTTTGCCACCTTCCTTGCGGGCGCTCCCCGCGCCGCCGGGCAACCCGCCTTTCCCGAGATCCTGGAGCGCCTCAACCAGGTCAACCCCGGCCTCCTTACTTTCATCGTGGACCAGGAGGCGCAGGTGCGGCTTCTGGGGTTCCTGCGCTGGGAGCTGCGTGCCACTGTGTTCGCTGCCCGCCCCGCGCGCTACAGGGTGGTCGTGCACAACATGCCGGCGTTGCTGCGGGGCCTGGGCAACGTCTTCGCCGGAGTATCATCCGCGGAGCAGCTCCTGGCGGACTACCGGGCCACATCGGTGCGCCGCGACGGCGGTGCGCGCCTGGTCGTGGAGGTCGCCGGGGCCCGCCCGGAGGTGAATCCGCCTGCGGGGGTGGCGGTGATAGACGGGGAGCGGTGGACGGTGGAGGAGCTGCGCCTGCGCTATAACTGGGGGGAGGTCCACGCCCGGTACAGCTACGCGCTGTTCGAGGGCTACCTGCTGCCTCAGGCGGCGCGGGTCGTGGTGTTTGGGATCCCGGCGCAGGCCGACCTCACCTACAGCAACTACCGGCTCAACGTCCCTCTGCCGCCGGGGACGTTCGCCGCGGACGAGCGTCTGACCCGCCCGTGAGGATCATCGACCCCTACGCGGTGGCGGGACGGTTCAGGAAGGCCCAACTGCACGTGCACACCACCCGCTCCGACGGCGAGCTCGAGCCGGAGGAGGCGCTGGCCCGCTACCGCGACGCCGGCTACACCTTCGTCTGCCTGACGGACCACGACCGGGTGACGCGCTGCGACGCGCTGGACGGTCCGGAATTCCTGGCGGTGCCGGGAGTCGAGGAGACGCTCGTGCGGGGCATCTACCCCCTGGGCCCGCACCTGACCCGCCTCTTTGTGGACCGGCCGGCGCCGGGGGGGACGGCGCAGGAGCGCCTGGACGCCACGCGGCGGGAAGGGGGCATAGCGGTCTTGAATCACCCTTCCTGGAAGGGGAACCTCTGGACGGGGGAGTGGACCCTGGAGAGGATGCGGCGGCTGCGCGGCCCCTTTCTGCTGGAGATCGTCAACCCGCACTCCGACACGGCAGAGGACGTCCGGCGCTGGACGGCGCTGCTGCGGGAGCGGCCCCGCAGCGAGCCCGTGGGTGCGGTGGCCTGTGACGACGCGCACACCCCGCGCCAGATCGACCGCGGCTGGATCATGGTGAAGGTCGAAAGGGCCACCGCCGGCGACCTCCGCCGGGCGCTGCAGGGGCTGTCCTTCTACGCCACGACGGGGCCGGAGGTGGAGCTGGGCGCGGCGGACGGGGTGGTGCGGTGCGCCGGGGCGGCGCTGCGCCGCGTGGCCTTCATCGACCGGCAGGGACGGGTGCGGGCGGAGGCCGACGGTCCCGAAGCGCTGTACCGGCCGGCGGGCGACGAGGAGTTCGTCCGGGTGGAGGCGCAGGACGCAAGCGGAGGGCGGATATGGTCGCAGCCGTTCTGGCTGGAGGCTGGCGGCGCTGAGGCGGGCGACGAAGGGACGGGCGACCCGGAGGCGGACGACACGGAGCCGCGCGGCATGGCGAGGGGCGGCGCATGAGGCGCGTGCTGGTGACCGGCGGGGCCGGGTTCATCGGCGCCCACCTGGTCCGGGCGCTGGTGGCGCGGGGGGACGCGGTGCGCGTGCTGGACAGCTTCGTCGCCGGCACGGCCGCGAACCTGGCGCTGGCGCTGGGGATGGAGCGCGGGGAGGTGGAGGCCGCCCTGCGGGGCGCGCGGCCGGGACGTGGCGGCGCAGGCCGGACCGACCCCGCAGGCCGGACCGACCCCGCAGGGCACGCCGACCCCGCAGGGCACGCCGACCCCGCAGGGCGCGGGGGTCTCAGCGGCGTGCGCCTCACCGACCGCTGCGAGGTGATAGTGGGCGACCTCCGGGACCCGGCGGCCCTGCGAGCGGCCTGTGAGGGCGTGGAGGTGGTCTTCCACCAGGCGGCGCTGCGCTCCGTGCCCCGGTCGATGGCCCACCCTCTGGAGACCCATGAGGTGAACGCCACCGGTACGCTGTTGCTGCTGGAGCAGGCGCGGGCGGCCGGGGTGAGGCGCGTGGTCAGCGCGTCGTCTTCGGCGGTGTACGGGGACACGCCCCTCCCCAAGCACGAGGGGCAGGTGCCGCAGCCCAAGTCCCCCTACGCTGCCAGCAAGCTGGCGGGAGAGGCGTACTGCGCGGTCTACAGCCGGTCCTTCGGCCTGCCCGCGGTGTCGCTGCGCTACTTCAACGTCTTCGGTCCCTGGCAGGACCCGGCCTCGGAGTACGCGGCGGTGATCCCGAAGTTCATCCGCCTGGCGCTGCAGGGCCGGCCGCTGCCGGTGCACGGGGACGGCCTGCAGTCCCGTGACTTCACCTATGTGGACAACGTCGTGGAGGCCAACCTCCTGGCGGCGGAGGCGGAGGCGTCCGGAGTGGCCGTGAACGTGGGCGCGGGGTCACGCTACACGCTGCTGGAGCTGGTCGAGCACCTGCAGCGGATAGTCGGGCACCGCCTGGAGCTCAGCCACGAGCCCCCCCGGCCGGGGGACGTCCGCCATACCCAGGCGGACATCACCCTGGCGCAGCGGTTGATCGGCTACAGCCCGCGCGTAGACTTCGCCACGGGGCTTGCCCTGACGGTGCAGGCGATGCGGGAGGCGGAGGAGGTGGCGGCGCGCGATGCGTGACGTGGAGCAGTACGCCAGATTCGAGGGGGCGGCGCCCCGGAGCCTGCCCGTAGCCGTGGTGGGCGGGGCGGGCTACGTGGGCTCCATCACCGCGGTGGGGCTGGCCCACCTGGGGCACCGAGTGATAGGGGTGGACGTCAACCGGGAGCGCCTGGCACAGCTCCGGGAGGGGGTGGCCCCATTCCACGAGCCGGGCCTGGCCGCCCTGCTGCAGGCCAACCTGGCCGCGGGGCGGGTGCGCTTCACCGACGCGCTGCCCGAGGCGCTGGGGGAGGCACAGGTGGTCTTCGTCGCGGTGAACACGCCGCGGCGGGACAACGGCGAGGCCGATCTGTCCCACATCATCGATGTGGCCAGGGGGCTGGGGGAGCACCTGCGCCACTACAGCGTCGTGGCTGTGAAGAGCACCGTCCCGGTGGGCGCGCACCTGACCATGCGCCGGGTCCTGGAACGGTACGGCCGGCAGGAGGGCGCGGACTACGACCTGGTGGCCAACCCGGAGTTCCTGCGGGAGGGCTTCGCCGTGCACGACTTCTTCTATCCCGACCGCGTGATCATCGGCGGTGCTAGCGGCGACGCCCGGGGGCTGGTGCGGGAGCTGTTCGAGCCGCTGGGCGCGCCCATCATCGAGACCACCATCGAGAACGCCCAGATGACCAAGTACGCGGCCAACGCCTTCCTGGCCATGCGCATCTCCTTCATCAATGAGATCGCCAACATCTGCGAGCGGGTGGGCGCCGACGTCGAGGAGGTGGCCCACGGGCTGGGGTACGACCGGCGCATCGGCCACGAGTACCTGCGGCCGGGGGTGGGCTTCTCCGGCCCCTGCCTGCCCAAGGACCTGGAGGGGCTGGTCCGCCTGGCGGAGGACGCCGGGTACGAGCCCTTCTTCCTCAAGGCCATCCTGGAGAAGAACGCGCACCAGCGGCGGCAGATCCTGGGCAAGGTCTACGGGCTGCTGGGGACGTCGCTCTACGGCCGGCGCATCGGGGTGCTGGGGTTGACCTTCAAGCCGGGGACCGACGATGTGCGCAACTCCACGGCCCCGGAGATCGTGGACTACCTGGCGCGGCGGGGCGCGGAGGTGCTGACGTACGACCCCATGGCCTCCCAAGACGCATCGCTGGCCGGGCGCCGCGTCTCCTCGGCGTACGAGGCCGCCTCCGGCGCCGACCTGCTGCTGATCCTGACCTCCTGGGAGGAGTTCCGCCGGCTGGACTTCGAGCGCATCCGCCGCGAGATGCGTCTGCCCAACCTGGTGGACGGGGTGAACGCGCTGGAGCCGGAGGCGATGCGCCGCCTGGGCTTTACCTACGTGGGCGTGGGTCGGCCAGTAGCCCCCTGATCTCCGCGGCGATCCGCGCCGCCGCCCCGGGAGCGCCCATGCGCTCCCGCCCCGCCTCCCCCCGCCTCGCCCGCTCCTGCGGCTGCGCCAGCAGGTGCAGTACCGCCTCCGCCGCCCGTTCGACGTTGGATGTGGCGACGATGGCCTCCCCCAGCAGGTGGCGCTGCAGGGCGAGGAAGCGCGCCGTGAACTGGGGTCCGGGGCCGGGGAAGGCGACCACGGGCTTCCCCAGGCCGGCCGCCTGCTCGTTGGCGGTGCCCGCCAGGCCGACGACCACGTCGGCGCGCTCCACCGCGGCGGCAAACGTCCGGGTGAAGGTCAGCCGCGCCATGCCCGCCTCGGCCACACCGGCATCCGTCCCCGGAGTGGCACCGGCGCCGCTTCGGCAATGCGCGGCACCGGTGGAGCGGCGGAGGGCCGCCACCACCGTCTCCTCCTCCACCGTGGGGGCGAGCGAGAGGAGGAAGTGCACGTCGGGCCTGATGCGGGCGACGCGGGCGGCCACCTCCGCCAGCAGGGCGGCGTTGCGGGGGGCGTCGCTGCGGCTGCCGGGGAGCAGGGTGACGACGGGGTGCCCGGCGGCGACGGTGAAGTCGGCCTCCCCGGGCCGCAGGCAGTCCACCATCACGTTGCCCAGGTAGGTGGCGGAGATGCCCCTGCGGCGGAGGTCGGTGGCGGTGGGCTGGTCGCGGGTGAAGACGCAGACGGCGTGGCGCAGCACGCATAGCGGCAGCGGCCCGTAGGGCGCGTGCAGGACGCTGTCGGCGGAGGCCACCAGCACCGTGGGGGCGCCCGCCAGCAGCGTCATGGCCAGGCAGTAGGGGTCGCCCACGGCCATGGCCAGGGCGAAGCGGCCGCGCTGTGCCCGCAGCGCCCGCCGCTGGGCCAGCCAGAAGCGTACGAACCCGGCGCGCAGGTCGCCGCTCAGGCCGCGCAGCCCGTCCCTGAAGGCGAAGCCGCCGCTGGGAAAGACGCGCCGCGGGTCGAGCAGCCGGACTCCCGGCGGGTAGGCCTGTCCCAATCCCACCAGCGGGTATGCGACCGCCTCCACATCCTCCAGGTGGCGGATGACCTCCGCGGCGATCAGGTCCTCGCCGTGTCCGTTGCTGACGATCAACAACGGCGCAGCCACGCCTACCCCCGGCTACGCAGCGCCTGGAAGACGCCCTCGTAGTAGGCCTTCCACAGCAGGTGGTTGTAGCACTCGTTGCAGACGAGCATCAGCCGGCGCCGCTCCGCCCAGGGAAGGAGGGCCCCGATCAGGCGGGTGACGGCGCCGGTGCGGAATACCAGCCACTTCAGCGGCAGCAGCACCGGGTGGATCTCCAGGAAGAACCCCAGCCCGGCGGGCCTCCCGTGCTTGCGCCAGAAGTAGACCGCGCCCGCACCCGCCTGCCTCAGCTTGGCCCTCGCCTCCTCCAGGGTCTGGGTGTCCAGGTGGTAGGCCAGGGCGGCCGGCTCGTAGCGCAGCGTCACCCCGGCCCGACGCAGGCGCAGCCCCAGCTCGATGTCCTCCCAGCCGTAACCGGTGAACCCCTCGTCGAATCCCCCGGCGGCGTGGAAGGCCGCGGCGCTCACCGAGAAGTTGCGGGTGACCACGTGGTAGGGAGAGAGCCGCTGCCGGCGGCGCACGGTCAGGTCGGGCATCATGTGGCTGGCGCGCATGAAGAGGGTGACCAGGGTGCGCGGGTCCTGCAGGGTGCGGCCCTGCACTCCCACCGGGCCGCCCCCGGCGTGGTGGCGCAGGTGCGCGGCGAGGCACCCCGGCGCCGGCCGCACGTCGGCGTCCAGGAAGAGCAGGACGGGCGAGCGGGCCTCCCGCGCCCCCGCGTTGCGCGCCGCGCTGCGTCCGCGGTTCTCCTGTGGCAGGATGCGCAGCGGCACCGGGAAGCGCCGCGCCCGCAGCGCCTCCACCGTGCCGTCGGTGGAGCCGTCGTCCACGACGATGACCTCGAAGGCGCCGTCGCCGGCACCCTCCTGGGCGGCCAGGGCGGAGAGGGTCTCCTCCAGGAAGGCCCGGCTGTTGTGCGCGGGGATGATGACCGAGAGCCGAGGCGCGCCCACCTGCGTCACCCTCTGTGCCGGCCCGTAGCCCCGCCATCATTCCGCGGCTCCCGGTTCCGCCGCCATTCCCGGCGCAGCGTCTCCAGGTAGTGGCGGTTCAGCACGCTGCGCAGGGCCACGTACTCCAGCGTGCCCAGCCCCCAGTGCCGCAGCCGTGTGGCGATGGCCGGCACGCTGCGCAGGGCCACGTACTCCAGCGTGCCCAGCCCCCAGTGCCGCAGCCGTGTGGCGATGGCCGGCACGTTGCGCTGGTTGAGCAGCCCTCCCCCCGCCAGCAGGAAGTAGATGATGCGGTGCAGGGCGGTGTACTGGATCAGCACGCGCGTCCGCCATCCGGGATATTTCTTATAAAGGTAGAGGGCGGTGCGGGCGCGCTCCTCCTCCTTCGCCAGCGCCTCGCCGAAGGTCTCCAGGGAGGGAGCCGGCTGCACGTGGAAGGCCACCGCTTCCGGCCGGAAGACCCGCCGCAGCCCCCGCCGCTGCAGCCGGAAGCCCAGGTCGATGTCCTCCCAGCCGTAGGCCCTGAACCCCTCGTCGAAGAGGCCGGCCGCCAGCAGCTCGCTGCGCGGCAGGGAGGCGTTGGCGGTGTCCAGGTAGGACGGTGAGAGCCGCGTCGCCGGCAGCCGCTCGGGGAGGCGGATGTCGGGAATCGCCACCACCGGCCCGCGGCACAGCACCGCCCCCGACGCCCGTCGGTGCGCGTCCAGGTGGTGGGCCAGGAAGTCCGGCCGAACCAGGACGTCGCTGTCGATGAAGACCACGATCTCCCCCCGCGCCCGCCGCACCCCTTCGTTGCGCGCGGCGCTTCGGCCGCGGTTCTCCGGCCAGCGCAGCAGGCGGATGCGCCCGTCGGCCGCCGCCAGGGCACCCACCAGCGCGGGGGTCTCGTCGGTGGAGCCGTCGTCGACGACGATGACCTCGTAGGCGTCCGCCGCCAGGTCCTGCCCCACCAGCGTCTCCAGGACGCGGTGCAGCATCTCCGCCCGGTTGTACGTGGGGATGATGACGCTGAGGGCGGGGCCGGATGGGGGCACGGGAGGCTACCCCCGGGCCTCCACGCCGGAGGGGACGTCCAGCAGGTCCGCCCACTGCAGCCTCGCCAGCCGCGCGTAGAGGCGGTTGCGCCGCAGCAGCTCCTCGTGCGTCCCCTCCTCGGCGATCCGCCCGTCGTCCAGCACGATGATACGGTCCGCCTTGCGCACCGTGGAGAGGCGGTGGGCGATGGTGATGGTGGTCCTCCCGCGCATCGCCCGCTCCAGGGCCTCCTGGAAGAGCGCCTCCGACTCGCTGTCCAGCGCGGAGGTGGCCTCGTCCAGGATGAGGATGGGCGGGTCGAGGAGGATGGCGCGGGCGATGGCCAGGCGCTGCCGCTGACCGCCGGAGAGCGAGGCCCCGTCCTCGCCGATCAGGGTGTCGTAGCCCTGCGGCAGCGCGGCGATGAAGTCGTGGGCGTTGGCGGCCCGGGCGGCGGCCTCCACGTCCGCCGGGGAGGCCTCGGGGCGGGCGTAGGCGATGTTCTCGCGCACGGTCCCGCGGAACAGCACCGTCTCCTGCGGCACGATCCCGATCTGCCGGCGCAGCGCCCGCAGGCGCAGGCGGCGCACGTCGATCCCGTCCAGGGAGATCGACCCCTCGGTGGGGTCGTAGAAGCGCGGCAGGAGGTGGACCAGCGTGGTCTTGCCGGCGCCGCTGGCGCCCACCACCGCCACATGCTCTCCGGGGGCGATCTCCAGGTCGACGCCCCGGAGGACCCACTGCTCGCCCCCTGCGGCTCCGGGATACCTGAATGAGACGCCCCGGTAGGTGATCCGCCCGCCCGCCCGGGCCAGGTCCACCGCGTCCGGCGCCTCCGCCACCGAGGAGCCCTCCTCCAGAAGGCCGCGGATGCGGCCGAAGGCGCCGAAGGCCTGCCGCATCTCCGCGTAGTGGCGCGTCAGCGATACCGCCGGCTCCACGGCCAGCGCCATGTAACCGAGGAAGGCCACCAGCTCGCCGGGGCGCATCGCCCCGCCGGTGACCATCCGGCCGCCCACCCACAGGACCGCCACCAGCCCCAGCGCGGTGAGGAAGGAGACCACGGGCACCTGCACGGCCACCAGCTTGCTGATGCGCAGGTTGGCGCCGGTGGCCTGCTGGTTGGCCGCGGCAAAGCGGGCGATCTCCCGTTCCTCCTGGGTGAAGGCGCGGACCACCAGCGCGCCGCTGAAGGCTTCCCTGATCGCCGATGCCAGCCCGGCGATGTGCCGCTGCGCCCGTCCCGCCATCTGCTGGATCTCCCTGCCCAGCAGGCGGGCGACGACGAAGACCACCGGGATCACCGCTCCCACCAGCACAGCCAGCCGCCACTCCAGGACGAAGAGGGCGACCACGATGCCGGCCAGCATCAGACCCGTCGCCACCGCGTCGACGGCGCCGGTGAGCAGGTGAGTCTGCACCAGCTGGGTGTCCTGCAGGGTGCGGCTGATCACGTCCCCGCTCTGCCAGGCGGCGAAGCGGTCCAGGGACCACCGCTGGATGCGGGCGAAGAGGTCGCGCCGCAGGTCGGCGACGGTGCGGTAGGCGAGGGAGAAGGTGAGGTAGACCTGCGCGTAGATGAGCAGGCTGCGGGCGGCGAAGAGGGCCAGCACCACCAGCGCGGTGCGGTCCAGCACGCGGAAGGAGCGGGTGCGGATGATCTCGTCGACGCTGGTACCGATGTAGCCGGGGACGGCCAGCTGCGCGCCTGTCACCAGGGCCAGGGCCAACAGCGCCCCCAGCAGGTGCGCCCGGTAGGGGCGGACGTAGGCGAGGATCTGGCGCAGCTCCATCTACGCTCCGGCGGCGGCCGGCCGGGGCAGGAGCGCGGCCAGCACCCGTTCGGCGATCCGCGCCGCGGCCCCGCGCGGCCCCACGGAGGCGGCCAGAGCCTGCTCGATGCGCCGCCGCCGCGGCTCGTCCCGGAGCAGGGCGGCGGCGGCTTGGGCGATCTGCCGCGGCGACTGGCCCACCACCTCCGGGAGGATGGCGCGGCCGGCCAGCCGGTTGGGCAGCGCCGCGTAGGCCAGGCGCCTGGCCCACAGCTTCGCGGCGACGCGGCGCAGCCGTCCCAGCGGCGGGAGGCGGAGGACCCACTCCAGCAGCCCCTCGAAGGGAACGACGTCGGCGAGCACGCTCGGCAGGACCACCAGCGCGGCCACGGGAAGCGCGGCCACCTCCATGGTGGTGGTGCCGGGGACGGTCAGGACCAGGTCCGCTGAGGCGATGGCCGAGGAGGTCCCTTCGCGGGCGACGCCGACCCCTTCCCCCCGCAGGCGGGCCAGCCACGGTCCCACCACGGTCTCCACCGCCTCATCCGGCAGGTGCGGAGAGACGGCCACGGTGACTGCGGCCTCGGGGGCCAGCCGGCGCAGGTCGACGGCGGTCTGGGCCCACAGGGGAAACAGCAGGCGGAAGATCCGCTCCCGGCTGCCGGCCAGCAGCACGACCCGGGTCTCGGCCCCCGCCGCAGCCGCAGCATCGCCGCTTCCCGGCGGCCGGTCGGGGTGTGAATTTCCGGTACGCCGCGGCAGGTGATCGAGGCGGGGGTCGCCGGCCACGTGCAGGCGCTCGGCCTCCACGCCGCGGTCGCGCAGGAGGGCTGCGATCCGTTCCGAGGGGACGAAGATCTCCCTGAAGGCCCGTCGGTGACGGGCGATCAGGGGCGTCTCGGCGAAGGCGAAGGCCGGCAGCGCAAAGCGCCTGGCCAGGCGCCGGCTGAACCAGAGGTCCCCGCCCAGGTGCAGCAGCGCCGCGGGCCGGCCAATGGGCAGGCCGTCCAGGCCAAGGGCCAGGCGCAGGCAGCGGCGCGGCGGGACGATCTGGTCGAAGAGGCCGCTCTGGCTTGCCACGGCCTCCTCGGTGCCGCTGGCGAACTGGGAGGGAGGGAGGACGAGCAGCAGGCGCACCGCCGCCCCGGCGCGCGATCGCACCTCCCGGCTGACGGGCAGCACCCAGCCGCCGATCTCCCCCGGCCCGTTGGCGACGATGATCAGCGTGGGCGCAGCAGCCTCTGCCAGCACCCGTCCATTATATCCGCTCACGGTGGGCCCGGGCCGGCATAGGAGGAGTACAACCCTCTCTCTAATAAGATCAGCGCGACACCTTGCGGACTCTTCCCTTCCTGGTATTCCTTTCGGCCGTCCTCGTGGCTGCTCCCGCAAGCGGCGTCGCCGCCGCCCCTGGGGCGGCGGCTCCGCCACCGCTGCCCGCGCCTGTTGTGCTGGAAGCCGAGGAGATCTCCTACGACGCCCTGGCCAACGTGGTCACCGCCCGCGGGCGGGTGCGGGTCACCCACCCCGCCTTCCGTCTGGCGGCGGAGATGCTGCGGCTGGACCTGCAGGCGCAGGTCCTTACGGCGGAGGGGAGGGTGCAGCTCGTCGACGCCGCCGGCAGGGAGGTGCGAGGGGAGCGCATCGTCTACCGGCTGGCGGAGGAGAGGGGCGAGCTCGAAGGCGCTGAGACCATCGTCGACGGCGTCTACGTCAGGGCGGGGCGCATCGACGTCACCGCGCAGCGGCTCTCTGTCCAGGAGGCGCTGGTCACCATCTGCGACCCCCGCCGGCCCCTCTACCGCGTCACCGCCCGCCGCGTCGAGATCGTCCCGGGGGTGGAGCTGGTGGCGCGCGAGGCCACGGTGTGGCTGGGGAGCCTCCGGGTCGTCACGCTGCCCCGGTACCGCGCCTCGCTGCGCCCCGGCGAGCGGCGGGGACCGGCAGCACCGGGCGTCGGCACCAGCCGCAGCGACGGCCTCTGGGTGGACTACCGGTACGGCTACCGCCTGGGGGAGACGGCCGGCGAGCTGCACGGCAAGTACGGGCAGCGCACGGGGATCTTCCTGCTGAACACGCTGCGGTATGAGACACCCGCATGGGGCGTAGCCCTGGTCACCGGCCGGCGGCAGCACGAGGACCAGGAGGGGGTCCTGCACCCCTACCTCCAGGCGGAGGTGGAGTACACCCGCAGACCCACCCCGCCCGGAGGCCCGCTGCGGCTCTCCTGGCGCCTGGCGGGCGGGTGGTTCGACGATGCCGACGCGGGGGCGGCCACGACGCGCCTGGACGGCAGCCTGACGCTGGCCACCGAAAGCATGCCGCTCGCCCCGCGGCTGAGCGCGCAGGCGTCTGCGGCCTACCGGATCTCGGCCTACGGCAACGGGCAGCGGCGAAGCGTGGTCTCGGCGTCGCTGCAGGTGACCTACCGCCTCACCGAGGCGACCACCCTGACTGCAGGCTACGACCTGGCCGCCCCTTCGGGGACGACCCCCTTTCTCTTCGACCGGGTGGATCCGGCCAGCACCCTCTTCCTGGCCGCCCGGCATAGCGCGGAAAACCTGGATCTGCGCGCTGGGGCCAGCCACAACTTCGCCGCACCGGAGACGAAGCTTTCGGCCGGCGCCGGCGTGCGGCTTTCGCCGAGCCTGCAGGTGGACGTCTCTGCGGTCTACAATATGACCACGAGCCGGTTCGAGGACGTCGACTACGCCGTGACCTACCGCTGCGACTGCGCCACCGTGACCCTGGGCTACCGCCAGGTGCGGGGGCAGCTCGTGCTGCAGGTGGCCTTCATGGTCTCCCAACGCATGGGCTACACGGTCCCCGGGCCCTGAGGAGGCGGGGATGGCACACCTGCCCGCGCACATCTTCCGCGAGTACGACATCCGCGGCGTCGTGGGCGCTGACCTGACGGCGGAGGTGGCGCGCCGCATCGGCCGGGGCTTTGCCGCCTACCTGGAGCAGGCGGGGGCGTCCATGCGCGCCCTGGTGGGGCAGGACAACCGGCTGAGCTCCCCCCAGGTCGCCGCCGCGGTGGCCGACGGCCTGGCCGCCGGCGGCTGCGACGTGGTGGACGTGGGCACCGTGATCACGCCCGCCTTCTACTACGCCCGCCTCCACCTGGGGATCGACGGCGGGGTGATGGTCACCGCCAGCCACAACCCTCCCCAGTACAACGGGATGAAGCTGGCCTTCGGCCACGCCACCCTCTACGGGGAGGAGATCCAGCGGGTGCGCCGCCTGGCGGAGGAAAGCCAGGCTGAGGCCGTCGTCGGGGGGCGGGGCCGGCTCGAGGCGCGGGATATCCTGGCCGCCTACCGGCAGATGCTGGCGGAGAAGATCCTCCTTGGGCCGCGCCGCCTGCGCGTGGCCGTGGACTGCGGCAACGGCACCGCCAGCCTGGTGGCCCCCGACGTGATCGAGGCGTGGGGGTGCGAGGTGCTGCGGCAGCACTGCGACTCCGACCCCAACTTCCCGCACCACCAGCCCAACCCCGTCGCCCCGGAGAACGTGCGCGACCTGGTGGAGCTGGTGCGCCGCGAGCGCTGCGACCTGGGGATCGGCTTCGACGGCGACGGGGACCGCATCGGCGTGGTCGACGACCGGGGGGAGATCGTCTGGGGCGACATGCTCATGGCCCTCTTCTGGCGGGAGATCCTCCCCCGCCACCCCGGCGCCCCGGTGATCGTCGAGGTGAAGTGCTCCCAGGCCCTGGTGGAGGAGGTGGAACGCCTGGGGGGCCGGCCGCTCTTCTACCGCACCGGCCACTCCCTGATCAAGGCCAAGATGAAGGAGCTGGGGGCGGTCTTCACAGGGGAGATGTCGGGGCACATGTTCTTTGCGGATGAGTACTATGGGTACGACGACGCGGTCTACGCGGCGGGGCGGCTGCTCCGCATCCTATCGCACACGGGGGAGCCGCTGTCGGCGCTGCTGGCCACGATCCCGCACTATCCGGTCACGCCTGAGGTGTACGTGGACGCGCCGGACGAGGTGAAGTTCGAGGTGGTGCGGCAGGTGGCGGAGGAGTTCCGGCGGCGCTACCAGGTCATCGACATCGACGGGGTGCGCGTCCTCTTCCCGGACGGGTGGGGGCTGATCCGCGCCAGCAACACCCAGCCGGCGCTGGTGCTGCGGGCGGAGGCGAAGACGGAGAGGGCGCTGGAGGAGATCAAGCGGGAGATATCGGAGGCGCTGGCCCGCTTCCCCCAGGTCAGCTCCCCCATGTGGTGAGGGAGTTGGCGGACCGATCAGCCGCCGCCACCTGAGGAACCCACGGGTGTCGCTCCGGTTTCTCTGGCGAGTGCTGCACGACCGGTTGAGTGGCCTGCCCTTGCTGACCCCGGCCATTCGCGCCGTCGACCGCCTGCACATGCGGTGGGTGGCGCGGGAGCGCTACGAAGGCGATGCTCAGGGACGGGACTACCTGGAGCGGTACGCGGCCGTGGTGCTGCCGCACACCTACGGCCGCGTGCTCGACCTAGGGTGCGGGTACGGCTACCTGACCGTGGAGATTGCGCGGCGGCCTGAGGTGCATGCCGTCGTGGGCATCGACAAGATCTCCTCGTTTCGCTGCAGCCACCCCAAGGTGACGTACCGCACGCAGAACCTCGTGACCGATCCCCGCCTGCCGGGAGGGTTCGACGTGGTTGTGGCCACTGAGTTCATCGAGCACATCCCCGAGAAGGCCTTCCGGACCCTCCTCCCGGCCATCCGCGGGGCCCTGCGTGGCGGTGGCCTTTTCGTGGGCTCGACACCCGCCAACCCCACTCCCGCTGCCACCTTCACGGGCTCTCCATTTCACCGGCGGGAGTACCAGCCTGACGTCCTTCGCGCCCTCCTGGAGCGCTACTTCGAAGAGGTGCATATGGAGCAGCACGAGCCCGGTTTCCTTACGTGGACCGCACGCAAACCGCGATCGGCATGACGGAGGCGGTGGGAGCGAAGCGCACCGTCCCGGTGGGAGGCCCTCCCTCCGGCCAGCAGGCGACCCTGCCGCTGATCAGTGGGGCGCTGCTGGTACGCAACGGGATGTTGAACATCCTGGGGCAGGGACTGCCGCTGGTCATCGGGGTGCTCACCGTTCCCCGGATTGTGCCGGGCCTGGGTGAGGAACGGTTTGGCCTGCTGGTCTTCACCTGGACGCTGGTGGGCGCGTTCAGCCTCTTCGACCTCGGTCTGGGCTGGTCGGTGACCAGATTTGTGGCCGACGCCCTGGGCCGCGGCGAGCGCAGGGCTATCCCAGGAGTGGTCTGGTCTGCCATCATCGGGCAGGCGGTGGTAGGGGGCATCGGTGGAGGCCTGCTCGTCCTGGCCGCCTCGCCGCTTGTCCAGCGGGTCCTGCACGTGAGCCCCCAGATCAGGGCTGAGGCCATCACCGCTTTCCAGATCACCGGCCTCTTGTTGCCGGTCGTTCTGATCACCGTCTCCCTGCGGGGAGCACTGGAGGCGGCCCAGCGGTTCGACATCACCTCCGGCTTCAAGGCCGCATCCAGCGCGTCGGTCTTCCTGGTCCCCCTGGCCGGTGTCTTTCTGGGATGGACCCTGCCTGGCATCCTCCTCCTGCTGCTCGCCGTACGCGTGCTGCTGCTGGCTGGCCTGCTGGCGGCCTGCCAGCGGACCCTGGCTCTCTTCCGCAGGTTCGGCCCCCTGGACTGGACCAGGTTGCGGCGGCTGTACGCCTTTGGCGGGTGGATCATGGTGTCGGCGTTTTCCGGGCTCGTCCTGGTGCACGCCGACCGGCTGGTGATCGGAGGCACCCTTCCCGTGGCCGCGCTGACCTACTATACGGTGCCGCAGGAGCTGGTTGCCCGACTGGGTATCATCACCGCCACCCTGGCTGCCGTTCTCTTTCCGGCGTTCAGCACACTGGGCGGGGCGGGTGACCCGCGGCTGCTTGCCTTCTTCCACGGCTCGATCAAGTACGCCCTCCTCCTGGTGATCCCCGTATGCGCTGTGCTGGCGGGGTTTGCCTTCGACATCCTGCGCCTCTGGCTGGGCGCTTCGCTGGCGGAACACGCGGCGCCCGTGCTGCGCATCCTCGCCGCGGGCGTTGCGGCGCAGAGTCTGGCGGCGATCCCCTCGGCCCTGGTCGGAGGGATGGGGAGGCCCGACCTGATCGCGAAACTCTACCTTGTGGAGGCACCTCTGTATTTGGCCTCGCTCTGGTGGCTGGTGCACAGAAGCGGGATCACCGGAGCGGCACTGGCCTGGACGGCCCGCTTCGCCCTGGATGGCCTCCTGCTGCTGTGGGTGACGGGGCGGATGGGGCTGTGGGGATGGCGCGCCTCCCGGCGGGCATTGGGGCGCGTCCTGGTCCCCGTCGCCGCCGTCTCTGCGCTGGTGGTGCTTTCTGGCCGTCTGCCCTTACCCCTGCAGCTGCGGGCCGCTGCGGCCGGCGTTTCGTTGCTGGCGTTCCTGGGATGGATCTGGGCCACCGTCCTCAGGCCTGAGGAGCGCACGGCGGTGCGCCGTCTGGCCTGGGTATGGCAACGCCACGTCATTGGCCGCCCGACGGGGGTCTCCTGAAATGGTCGGCACGGCCGTGGCCTTGATGCGCACGGCAACCGCGAAGTGGCGGGCGTTCACGCACTATGCCTGTGGCGACTCGCTGCTTCGGGCATTCCTGCGATGGGCCGCCTGGGGGGTGCACTGTCTGCTGGGTCGGCCGGCCGTGGTGAGCATCCCAGGTCTGGACCTCCGTCTGCACCTCCTTCCCCGGTGGAAAGGGTGCTGGAAAGCCATCTACGTCTTCCGCCAGCGGTTCTTCCAGATTTCAGACCCTGAGCTCGACTTCTTCCGGGAGGCCCTGCACCCTGGTGACGTCTTCGTGGACGCGGGTGCCTTCCACGGGTGGTATACGCTGCTGGCCAGCCGGCAGGTGGGCGCCGGGGGACAGGTCCTGGCCTTCGAGCCAAACCCCTACACCTTTGCCATCCTCAGGCGAAACATCGATCTCAACGGCTGCCGGAATGTGCGGGCGCTCAACGTGGCGCTGTCCAATGCCGAAGAGAGACGGTGGCTGTACCTGGGACCCGACGATGGATCGCAGAGCTCGCTGGCGCCGGCCGCCGATGGGCTCGGCCGGGAGGAGATCCACACTCGCCGCCTCGACGATGTGCTGGTGGAGCTGGGCGTCCAGAGGGTGGACTTCATGAAGATCGATGTGCAGGGAGCGGAGGCCAGCCTGCTGGAGGGAGCGGCCGCCGTCCTGCAGAGGTCGCGGCCGGTCATCGTCTTTGAGCTGGCCCCGGAACTGGCGCGAGACATGGGGCTCTCCGAGCGGGGAGCCTGGGATTTCCTGGCAGGCCTGGGGTACCGTTTCTACCGCCTGGCAGGGCGCACGCTCGAGCCGTTGCCGGAATTCCCTGAGCTGGCGGAGGGTGCGTTCATCAATGTTGTGGCCCTTCCCGAGCACGGTGGACCTGCAGCCCGCCCCGGAGGCATGCCGCGTGTGGCGGCCGGGAGTCCCAGCTGAGCTTTCGGCCGACGCTGGCTGCGGCGAGGGTGGCAGGCGGCCTTGTGGACCGGCCTTTCGGGGGTGACAGGGGCGGCAGTTTGTGCTGGGCGTGGCTTCAGCGGAGGAGCCGGGGGGTTGCTGGACGCGGGGATTCTGGGATGGATGGGATTCCTGCTCAGGGAAGATGGATAGCATGGTGGGCGCCCGTCCCCTGGTTTCCGTGGTGATGCCGGTCTTCAACGGCGGCCGCACGCTCCGCGAGGCTCTGTGCAGCATCCTCGACCAGACTTATCAGCCTCTGGAGGTCGTCGTGGTGGACGATGGATCGGAGGACGACTCTGCAGCGGTGGTCACAGGAATGAACGACGGCCGGGTGATGCTGCTCCGGCAGGAACACCGCGGCCTGGTCAGTGCGCTGAACCGCGGCTGCGCGGCCGCCAGGGGCGAACTCATCGCCCGCCTCGATGCCGATGACCTGGCCCACCAGGGCCGGCTGGCCATCCAGGTGGCGTACCTGCAGGAGCATCCGACGGTGGGTCTGGTGGGGACATGGGCGCTGCTGCGCGACGAGGGAGGGGGAAAGCAGGTATTCGCGCCTCCAGCCCTCGATGGGGCGCTCCGCCGGTACCTCCTTTGGGACAATCCCTTCATCCACAGCTCGGTCATGTTCCGGCGGGAGGCGTTTCAGCAGGCGGGCGGCTATACTCCGGGCGCCAACGAGGATTACCGGCTGTGGGTGCACATCGCCCGAAGGTGGCAGATCGCCGTGGTTCCCGAGGTACTGGTTACGCACCGGGTCCACTCCACCAGCCTGAGCCGGACCGTGCCCAGAGCTGCCGCGCTGCGGTCCAGGTTTGCGGGTCAGTGGGAGGCGGCCCGCCTGCTCGGCCCCTGGTGGCAGGCGGCTCCCGCGCTCACGGTGACGGGAGTGGTGTACCTGGCGGCAGTCCTGGGGGCGGGGCTCGACGGGGTGGTGGGGCAGTTCGTGCGCCGGGTCGGCGGACGCTGGCGGGGGATTCGCGGAGGCATGCCGCGCAACTTGTTCCTGTGAGCTCGCTCAGGCGGTACATCGCAGATCCTTACTACTGGCGGCGTGCAGCCCTTCGGTTGCTGGAGGCCACAACCCGCCGGCTTCACCTGGAGACGCGCGTGGATCGTCTGCTCGAGGAGAATCTTCGCCTGCCGGCAACCCAGCCGAGAGGTGACGGGCCGGGGAATGGCCTCCGGCTGCTTTACGTCGCCCCGAAGTTCGACTACGGCAATCCGGCCAGAGGGTACAGCTACGAGGAGAATCACTTCCTTCCGGCGCTGGTCTCCCTGGGATTCACGCCGCTGCGGGTCGACTCCCTGAGCATGGTGCGACAGTTCCGTCAGGGCGGAGCGAGCGACCTTTTGCTGGAGCTGGCCTTCCGCTTCCGCCCCCACGTCGCCTTCTTCGTCCTCTTCAAGGACGACTTCGAGCCTGGGGCGGTGGAGGAGCTGCGAAGACAGGGATGCGTCACTTTCAACTGGTTTACCGACGACCACTGGCGGTTCGAGTCGTTCTCCAGCCGGTGGGCACCCAGGTTCAGCTACGCCATCACCACCGACCCCCGCGCCCTGGCCCGGTACCGCCAGCGTGGCATCACCAACGTCATCCGCTCCCAGTGGGGGGTAAACCATCACCTCTACCGGCCGCTGGACCGGCCGCGGCGCTATGAGGTCACGTTCATCGGGCAGCCGCACGGCGAGCGGCGGGCTGTCCTGCGGCGCCTGGCGGCGGAGGGGGTGCGCGTCGAGGCCTGGGGCTACGGCTGGCCGCGGGGGAAGCTCACCACCCGGGAGGCCGTCCAGGTGATCAACGAGTCGGCGGTGAACCTCAACCTCTCCCAGGCGGTGACCCGGACCGCCGAGCAGATCAAGGGGCGCGACTTCGAGGTCCCCGCCTGCTGCGGCCTGCTGCTCACCGGCCGGGTGGAGGCGATCGAGGAGTACTTCCAGCCCGGCAGGGAGATTCTGGTCTACGACTCCTTCGAGGAGATGGTGGGCCAGATCCGCTGGGCGCTGGCCCACCCGGCGGAGGCGGACCGCATCCGCGAGGCGGGCTACCGCCGGGTGCTGGGGGAGCACACGTACGAGCGGCGGTTCACCCAGATCTTCCGTCAGGCCGGGATCTTTGCCTAGGCTGCGCGTCCTGCACACCGTGGAGTTCTACCACCCGCATCCGGGGGGCGCGGAGCGGGTGGTGCAGCGTCTCTCCGAGGGTTTGGTCCGGCTGGGCCATGAGGTCAGCGTGGCCACAAGCTGGGATCCGGGTCGCAGCGGCGACACGCTCAACGGGGTACGGGTCGTCCCGTTCCGCGTGACCGGAAATCTGGCCCGGGGAATGCGCGGAGAGGTGGAGCGGTATCGCCGGTGGGTCCTCGATGGCCGGTTCGACGTGATCATGACCTACGCGGCGCAGTGCTGGCCCACCGATGCCCTGCTACCGCTTCTGCCGGAGATGGGCGCGGCCAAGGTCTTCGCCACCTGCGGCTTCTCCGGCCTGCACGGCGTGCGTCGCCTGCTCTACTTCGGGTACTTCCGGGCGCTGCGGGCGTGGATCCGTGGATACGATGCCCTCGTCTACCATGCGCGCACGGGCGCGGACGTGGCCTTCGGGAAGAAGTTCGGCCCCGCGCGCCAGGTGGTCATCCCCAACGGGGCCGACGGTGCGGAGTTCGCAAGTGGAGCGGGGGAATTCCGTGCTCGCCACGGCATCGCAGCGCGCCACCTTCTGCTGCACGTGGGGAATCACTACAAGGTGAAGGGGCACGGGGACCTCCTGGAATTGATGGGAGACCTCCGGGACCTGGACGCGGCGCTGGTGATCATCGGAAGCGCACCTTCTGCCGGCCGCAGCTGCTGGACCTCATGCGCGGCGGCGGCGGGGCGGGACCCTCGGGTCAGGCTGCTGGCAGGGCTGCCCCGGGAGGAAGTGGTGGCGGCCTTCCGCGAAGCCGACCTGGTGCTGCTGCCGTCCCGCTTCGAGGCGGCGTCCCTGGTCCTGGTGGAGGCCATGGCCGCGGGGGTCCCCTTTGTGGCCTACGATGTGGGCAACGCCAGGGAGCTTCCGGGTGGGGTGGTGGTGCGGGACCGCACGGAGCTGCGAAGGGCGGTGCGGCACATGCTGGTCGACGAGGCCGAACGGCGGGCGCTGGGGGAGGCGGGGCGGTCCTACCAGCGCCGTCACCTGGAGTGGGACGGCATCGTTGCCGAGTACGAGCGGCTGTACGTTTCCCTGGTGGCCGCCCGGGCGGGTGGATAGGCGGGTGGGCGAGGGGGAGGGGCGCGTCTCTGCGGTGGTCCTGACCTGGAACTCCGCGCGGTCGGTGGGCCGGGTCCTGGCCGCGCTGCGCCGTCAGGACGACTGCGGGCCCTTGGAGCTGGTGGTGGTTGACAATGGCTCCGGGGACGGCTCTCTGGAGATTGTCAGGCGGTACGGCCCGGCGCTGGTCATTGAGAACCGACGCAACCTGGGCGTGGCCCGAGCCCGCAACCAGGGGCTGCGCGCGGCGCAGGGAGACTACGTGCTCCTTCTGGACAGCGATGCCGTGATGACGCCGGGCAGCCTGCGGACACTGGTGGAGTTCCTCCGCCTCCACCCCCGCGCGGGTGTGGTGGGGCCGATGCTGGTGGCCCCCGACGGCACCCTCCAGTACAGTTGCCGCCGTTTCCCCACGCTCCCCGGGAAGCTGCTCCGTCAGCTGCCGGCCTCCTGGCGTACGGCCGGCAGCCTGACTGTGGAGGAAGAGATGCGTGACCTGGACCGGTCACGGCCGCAGGCGGTGGACTATGTCATCGGGGCCTGCCAGCTCATCCGCCGCTCCGCCCTGGATGCCGTGGGGCTGCTGGACGAGCGGATGTTCTACGGCCCTGAGGACGTGGACTTCTGCCTGCGCGCCTGGCGGGCGGGTTGGGAGGTGTGGTACGTGCCGGCGGCGATCGTCGTGCACGACGAGCAGCGCGTCACCCGCCGCCGCCCGGGGATGCTCACCGTGCGCCACGGCCTGGCCCTGGCGTACTATTTCTGGAAGCACCGGTACCTGTGGCGTCGGCCCGCCGTGGGCGCGCGTGGCCGCCACCGCGACACCCGGTGAGGAGGGGACAGCATGAGACGGGCACTGATCACCGGCATCACCGGCCAGGACGGCGCGTACCTGACGCAGCTTCTCCTGGACAAGGGCTACGAGGTCCACGGCATCATCCGCCGCTCCAGCACTTTCAACACGGACCGCATCGACCACCTCTACCGGGACCCGCACGATCCCGCCGCCCGGCTCTTCCTGCACTACGGCGACCTGAGCGACGCCACGGGGCTGCGGGGCATCCTGGAGCGGGTGCGGCCCCAGGAGGTCTACAACCTGGGGGCGCAGTCGCATGTGAAGGTGTCCTTCGAGCAGCCCGAGTACACGGCGGACGTGGTGGCCACGGGGACGCTGCGGCTGCTGGACGCGCTGCGCGACTACATGCGGGGCTCGGGGGAGCAGGTGCGTTTCTACCAGGCCGGCTCCTCGGAGATGTTCGGCGCCTCCCCGCCGCCGCAGAACGAGCGGACGCCCTTCTACCCGCGCAGCCCCTACGGCGTGGCCAAGGTGGCGGCCCACTGGTTTGCGGTCAACTACCGGGAGGCCTACGGGATGTTCATCTGCAACGGCATCCTCTTCAACCATGAATCGCCCCTGCGGGGGGAGACCTTCGTCACCCGGAAGATCACCCGCGCCGTGGGGCGGATCAAGCTGGGCCTGCAGCAGAAGCTCTACCTGGGGAACCTGGAGGCGCGGCGCGACTGGGGGTACGCCGCCGACTACATGGAGGCGGCCTGGCTGATGCTGCAGCAGCCCGAGCCCGACGACTACGTGATCGCCACAGGGGAGTCCCACTCCGTGCGGGAATTCCTGGAGGAGGCCTGCGCCCTGGCCGGGCTGGACTGGCGCCGGCACGTGGAGGTGGATCCCCGCTACTTCCGGCCCACCGAGGTGGAACACCTGCAGGGCGACGCCGCCAAGGCGCGGGCGCGTCTGGGATGGGTGCCGCGGGTGGGGTTCCGGGAGCTGGTGAAGATGATGGTGGAGGCCGACCTGGAGCTGGCCCGCCAGGAGCTGACGCTGAAGCGGGCCGGGCACACCGTCAACCTGCGGGGACTGCGGTCCTGAGGGGGCGTCGGTGAACCAGGACAGCCGCATCTACGTCGCCGGGCACCGCGGTCTGGTGGGCTCGGCCATCCTGCGCCGCCTGCGGGCCGCCGGGTACCGGCGGGTGATCGTGCGGTCCCGCCAGGAGCTGGACCTCACCGATCAGGCGGCGGTGGATCGCTTCTTCGCCGGGGAGCGGCCGGAGTACGTCTTCCTGGCGGCGGCACGGGTGGGCGGGATCCTGGCCAACAGCACCCGGCCGGCGGAGTTCATCCGGGACAACCTGATGATCCAGACCAACGTCATCGACGCCGCCTACCGCCACGGGGTGCGCAAGCTCCTCTTCCTGGGCTCCTCCTGCCTCTACCCGCGGCTGGCCCCGCAGCCGATGAAGGAGGAGTATCTGCTCACCGGGCCGCTGGAACCCACCAACGCCGCCTACGCCGTGGCCAAGATCGCCGGCATCAAGATGTGCCAGGCCTACCGCGCCCAGTTCGGATTTGCCGCCATCTGCCCGATGCCCACCAACCTCTACGGGCCGGGCGACGACTTCGACCTGCAGAACGCGCACGTCCTGCCCGCGCTGCTGCGCAAGTTCCACGAGGCGCAGGCCTCCGGCGCCCCCGAGGTGGTCGTCTGGGGCAGCGGCACTCCGCGGCGCGAGTTCATGCACGTGGACGACCTGGCCGACGCCTGCCTCTTCCTGATGAAGGTCTACGACGCGCCCGAGATCATCAACGTGGGGGTCGGCACCGACGTGACCATCGCGGAGCTGGCGGAGCTGATCCGGAAGATCGTGGGCTACAGCGGCCGCATCGTCTTCGACCCCTCCAAGCCCGACGGCATGCCCCGCAAGCTGCTGGACGTAAGCCGCCTCCACGCCCTGGGGTGGAGGGCCCGCATCCCCCTGCAGGAGGGCATCCGCCAGACGTACCGCTGGTACGTGGAGACCCTGGGCGCGCGGGGCTAGCCGGAACGCGGCACACCTTGACCGCCGGGACGCCGCTCCTGTACAATGCTTGGGGATGTAGCTACTTAGCTACTTCCTACGGGCGAAGATGAGGGTGGTCGCTGCCAGGGAGCTGAAGAACCGGACCGGCGAGGTCTTGCGCCGCGTGCGGGCAGGGGAGGTTGTGGTCGTCACCGTGCGGGGGATGCGGGTGGCCAGGCTCGTTCCTGTGGAATCTTCTCGATTGCGCCGGACGGCACCGGACCGTCGTTCGCGCTATGCGGCCATCAGGGCCGTGGCCGGGAAGTACCGCGGGATGGGGACGGTTGAGGCGTTCCTCCGGGAGAAGAAGCTGGAGATTGCCCGGGAGCGGTAGCGCCCTTGTCGACGCCCCTCGCGGCCCCTACCACTGTGGTGCTGGACACAAGCGCGCTCTTGGCCTTTCTCTACGGCGAGCGGGGGCAGCAGAAGGTCCAGGAGTTGCTCACAGGTGCGGTGGACGGCCGGACGACCGTCAGGCTGCACCGCATCCACCTGACGGAGGCATACTACCTCTTCTACAGGAGCGGAGGGGCAGAGGTGGCGGAGGCGATGATGGGGGATGTTCAGCGGTTGCCCCTGAGAATAGAGGACAGGATCTCTCCGCTGCTGCTCCGCGAGGCAGGGCGGGTCAAGGCGAGGTATCGGCTTTCGCTGGCAGATGCGTTCGCCGCCGGGCTGGCCAGGATCCGCGAGGCCGGGCTGGTGTCCTGCGACCGGAAGGAGTTTGGTCCTCTGGCCGCCGCCAAAGAGATCGCCGTCATCTGGGCGCGATAGGGATCCTCCGAATCCCTGAGGCGGGGCGTGGCTCCGGGCCCGCCGCTGTCGCCCGGGTGGTCCGGTGGCGTCGTTGCCGTGCGCAGTCCGAGGGGCCCCAGGGCGAGCAGGGCCAGGAAGCCGAAGCCCAGATGGACGGACATGACGCTGCCGTCGAACATCTGCGTGGTGAGCAGCACCAGCAGGGCGGCGAAGACGGCGACGGCGGCACCGCGGCCTTCACTTGAGGGCGGGCTGCGCTGCACCCACAGCCAGGCGGCGCGCACCCCCACGGCGCACAGCACCAGCAGGGCGGCAAGACCGACCAGACCGGTCTCGGCGGCAAAGTTCAGCCACAGGTTGTGGGCAAACGGCGGGTGGAGCTCGGTGGCCTCGGGGAGACGGTAGCGCGGGTAGGCCTGCACGAACGTCCCGTACCCCGTACCCAGCAGCGGGTGGTCGGCGACCATGGGCGGGATCGCCCTCCAGATTATCAGGCGGGACCGGTTCGCCTCCGCCCGGGGATCCCACAGCGAGCGGATCTCCCCGCCGAGGGCGGGCCAGCGGGCCACAAGCACCAGCCCGGCAAGGGCGAGGACGGCGGTCCCCGCCAGGAGGCGGAGGCGCGCCGGGCGCGGCGCGCCCAGGAGGATGGCCAGCACCACACCCACCGCCGCGCCCAGCCAGCCGCCGCGGGAGCGCGTCAGGACCAGGCCCCCAAGCACCACGGCGATCAGCGCGCCGGCCGCCCGTCCGCGCAGGAGTCCGCTCACGGCCAGCGCCGCTGCCAGTGTCAGCGCCACCGCCAGGGTCATCCCCAGGCCGTTCTCGCCCACCCCCGGGGTGGTGGCCGCCGCCCATCCCGCAGCGCCCGAGCGGGCCAGACCCCAGAGGGCTGCGGCCGCGCCGCCGGCGGCCCAGGTGCGCAGCAGGCGGAGGACGTTCCCCGTTCCCCCGAGGGTGTAGACGGCCACTGAGCGCACGGAGACCGCCGCGGTCAGGCCGAAGAGCAGGGCCAGCGCCAGGGATAAGCCGCGCCACTGTGAGGCAAGAGCGGATGCCACCACGGCCAGCGCCAGCGCCAGGAGCGGCGCGTCGATGGCGGTGGGGATCCAGCGCCAGGAGCGCGTAGCCGCTTCGGCGAGGGCCAGGAGGAAGAGTACGGCCAGCCCGGGGGTGGCGTACCCCGCGGAGTACGCGGCCACCGCCAGCAGCAGGACCAGATCGCGCAGCCGGTCGAAACGCACCGTCTCTTCATTATAGGTGCGGCCTCAGGACAGGCAGGGCCTCGGTCGGGCACACGTGGTTCGTCAGGCGGGATGTACGCGTCTTGACCATCGGTGCGGAGGGAAGAGGGTACGGGGGGGAGAAAGTCGAGGAAGTTGAGTCAGATGCCAGCGCCCACCCTTCCTCCTTCGCCATCGCTGATCGGCCCGCGCAGCCTGGCCGCGCCCCTGTTCCGGCGCGGGGCGATGTCGCTGCGGCTGACCGAGCGGAAGGTCCTGCTGTTTCTCGGCGACCTCTTCGCCGCCGGCAGCGCCCTCCTGCTGGTCCTGGCGCTGCGCTTCGCCTTCCCGCTGAGCTGGCAGACCGTCGCCGCCCGCCCCACGTGGTTCGCCCTGCTTGTCGGCCTGTGGAGCGTCTGCGCCCCCCTCCTCAACGCCTACGACCTGCGCCGTGCCTCCCGTGCGGGAAGCGGCATCGCCGTGGGCGCGGGGGTGGCCCTGGTGGTGGCACTGATCTACCTGGCCATTCCCCGCTATACCCCCCACCTTCCCGCGTCGCGGCTGTCCACGGGCCTGTTCCTCCTCCTGGCGGTGGGGCTGGTCGGGGCCTGGCGCGCCGCCTACGCCCTACTGCTGGTGCAGCCCACCTTCCGCCACCGGGTGCTGGTGCTGGGGGCGGGGTGGGCGGGTCGGGCGCTGGTGGAGGCGGTGCGCTCCCACGCGCCCATGGAGTACGACCTGGTGGGCTTCGTGGACGACGACCCGGCCAAGCAGGGTCGGGAGATCGACGGGCTGGCGGTGCTGGGGACGGCGGAGGCGCTGCGCCAGGTGGCGCAGGCGCACGACGTCTCCGAGGTGGTGGTGGCCATCACCCGCTCCGGGCTCATGGACGGCCGCCTGGTCCAGGCCCTGATGGACTGTCACGAGCAGGGCATCCAGGTCACGCTGATGGCGCCGCTGTACGAGCGGCTCACCGGCCGCGTCCCGGTGGAGCACGCCGGCCCGAACCTGCAGGTGGTCCTCCCCGTGGAGCGGGACCCCAACCGGGTCTACCTCCTGTTCAAGCGCGGCGCGGATGTGCTCATCGGGCTGATAGGGACCGCCGTGCTGGGGCTGCTCTTCCCCATCATCGCCCTCGCTCTGCGCCTGGAAGGTCCGGGGCCGCTCTTCTACCGCCAGGTGCGGGTGGGTCGCGGGGGACGGCCTTTCGTGCTGGTCAAGTTCCGCACCATGGTCCCCGACGCGGAGGCAGATGGGCCGCAGTGGGCGCAGGAAGGGGACCGGCGCATCACCCGCGTCGGCCATCTCCTCCGCCGGCTGCACCTGGATGAGCTCCCCCAGGCCCTCAACCTGCTGCGGGGGGAGATGAGCTTCATCGGGCCGCGGCCGGAGCGGCCGGAGTTCGTGGCGGCGCTGGAGCAGCAGATCCCCTTCTACCGGGCGCGCCACGCCGTGCGCCCCGGGATCACGGGGTGGGCGCAGGTCAACTACGGCTACGGCAGCTCCACCGAGGACGCCCTGATCAAGCTGCAGTACGACCTCTACTACGCCAAGCACTGTTCGCTCTTCCTGGACCTGGTCATACTGGTGCGCACCCTGGGACTGGTCCTCACCCTGCGGGGGCGCTAGTGCTGGCCATCATTCCCGTCGCCGGCCTGGGCACGCGGCTGCGGCCGCACACGCTGGAGCGGCCCAAGGTCCTGCTGCACGTGGCCGGGCGCCCCATCCTGGGCCACATCCTGGACGAGATGCTGGCGGCGGGCGTCCGCCGCGTGGTGCTGGTCGTGGGCTACCTGGGGGAGCAGATCCGGGAGTGGGTGGACCGCCACTACGGTGACAGGCTGGAGGCGGCGTTTGTGGAGCAGGGAGACCCGCTGGGCAACGGCCACGCCGTCTACGTGGCCCGGGAGTATCTGGGCGCGGATCCCGTCCTCGTGCTCTTCGGCGACACCATCATCCGCGCCCACCTGCCGGAGCTGCTGGCCCGGCCGGAGAGCGCGGCGGGCGTGAAGCCCGTCGACGACCCCCGCCGCTTCGGCATCGCCGAGGTGGACGCGCAGGGCTACATCCGCCGCCTGGTGGAGAAGCCGGAGGTCCCCACCAGCAACCTGGCCCTCACCGGGCTGTACCTCATCCGCAACGCGCCCCTGCTGCGCGAGGCGCTGGAGCGCATGGTGCGGGAGGACCGGCGGCAGCGGGGGGAGTTCTGGCTGGCGGACGCCCTGCAGCTGATGCTGGAGGCGGGGGAGGCGATGCGCCCCTTCCCCATCACCCACTGGTACGACTGCGGGACCATCGAGGCGCTGCTGCAGGCCAACCGGGCGCTGCTGGCCCTGGACAGCCCCTCCCCGCCCGCGCTGCCGGACGCAGTGCTCATCCCGCCTGTGGCTGTCTCCCCGCAGGCGGAGATCGCCCGGTCGGTGGTGGGTCCGTACGTCTCGGTCGGGCCGGGAGCTCGCGTCAGCGGCTCGGTGGTGCGCGACAGCATCGTCCACCCCGACGCGGTCATCGAGGACGCCGTGGTGTCCGGGGAGGTGATCGGCGAGGGCGCCCGGGTGAGTGGTCCCGCGCACCGGGTTTGAACCCCAGGCGGTGACCCGGTAGCCCCTTCCCATTTGACGGCCCTTCGGCCCTCGGCTATAATCCTCAAAACACGGAAGAGGCTTCCGCATTGCGAAAGAAGGCGCAGCCTCCTCAGCGGCCGAGGCTCAACGGCGCTCGGGCCCTGGGAAAGGGGCTGCTGGTTCTGGAACTGGTGGCGGATGCCGAGGGCGCCCAGTCCCTCTCGGCGCTCGCCGCGCAGAGCGGCCTGCCGCTCAGCACCGTGCACCGCCTGCTGGCCACCCTCACGCAGCAGGGATTCGTCGAGCAGGATGCGCAGACACGCCGCTACCGCCTGGGGGCGCGGATGCTCACCCTGGCCGCGGGCGTCCTGCGGCGGGCGGACCTGACGCGAGAGGCCCCGCCGGTCATGCAGGAGTTCGTCCGGGAGACGGGCGACGCCGTCTCGCTGGCCGCGCTGCAGGACGGCCGGGTGGTGCTGCTGGATAAGGCCCAGGGACCGGATGCCCCCCGGCTCTTCCTGCACATCGGGCGACAGGCTCCGCTGCACTCCACCGCCCTGGGCAAGGCGCTGGCGGCGGGGCTGCCCGACCGGGAGGTCGTGGAGATCCTGAAGCGCCAGGGGATGGCGCGTCTCACTCCCCGGACCATCACCACGCCCCGGCGGTTCCTCCTGCACCTGGAGGAGGTTCGCCGCCACGGGTATGCCCTCGACGACGAGGAGACCGTGGTGGGGGCGCGCTGCCTGGCGGTGCCGGTGCGCAACCACCGGGGGCAGGTGGTGGGCGCGCTCAGCACCTCGGGTCCCACCAGCACCTGGAGCGAGGAGCGGATGGCCGTCGCCCTGCGCGCCCTGCAGCGCGCGGCCGCCCGCCTCTCCGAACGCCTGGGATACCGTCCCCCGCGGCAGGTGAACACCCAAGGACGCACCTCGGCCCCAGAAGGCGGGCCGGGCGTGGAGTGAAGGAGGGAGGGCAATGCGAACCCGTCTTTGGATGATGCTGTGGCGCCCCGGGACGCTGCTGCTGGCGGCGGCGCTTCTGGCGACGCTGGGAGTTTTCCCCCTGGCGGCGGCCCCGCGGGTGAAGCTGACCATGTTCATCTGGGCCGGCGCCAACCAGGGCGTGGTTCCCCGGGAGGTGGTCGCGCGCTATGTCCGCGCCCACCCCAACGTGGAGGTCGAGTTCTGGGAATCCAACAACACCGTCACCTACCCGAAAATGGTGGCCGCCAAGCAGGCGAACCCCAACAATCCGCTGATCAACTTCGGCTACTTCAACATCGACGCCAGCAACCGGGGGGACGTGGACGACATGTGGCTGCCGCTGAACCCGGCGCGCATCTCCAACATGGCCCCGGTGCACGAAAGTCTGCGCCGGCCGGGGAACCGCGGCATCGGCTACGGCATCAGCGCCATGGGGCTGATGTACAACAGGAACCTGGTGAAGGACCCACCCGACTCGTGGACGGCGCTGTGGGATTCCAGGTGGCGCGGGAAGGTCACCTTCTTCGACAACAACTTCATCCCCCTGGTCCTGGCCGCCCGGCTGAACGGGGGCAGCGAGCGGAACGTCGACCCGGGGTTCCGTATCTGGGCGGAGAACGCCAAGAACCTGCGGGCACTGGTGAGCAGCAACGACCAGCTGAAGAACCTGCTGGTGAGCGGGGAGGCGCTGATCGCCCCCTGGTTCACCAGCATCTGGGCGTTCTGGGTGGAGGAGGGCGCCCCCCTGGGCTTCGCAAACCCCAAGGAGGGCGTGGTGGCCTTTCCCATCTACCTGCAGATCGTCAAGGGGAGCACCCCGGAGCAGGTGGCCGTCGCCGAGGAGATCATCAACGAGCTGCTGAGGGTGGAGAACAACGCCCGCTACGCACGGCTCACCTTCGGCGTCCCCTCCGTGCGCGGCGCGCCGCTCTCCCCCACCGTGGAGAAGATCCTCAACCCCAAGCTGCTGGACACGGCCATCTGGCTGGACTGGGCCACCATGGGAGCCAAGGCCAGCGAGTGGCGGCAGCGCTGGGAGCGTGAGGTGAAGTCCCGGCTCTGAGGGGGCGGACGCCGGCGGTGCCCACGTTGCGGGGGGAGGCGGACCGCAGCTCCGGGCGCGGTTGGGAGGCATCCTGTGGGAGGGCAGCGGCGGGCGGAGGCCGCAGTCGAGGTTCGCCACATCACCAAGCGCTTCGGCCAGGTGGTGGCGGTGAATGCGGTCTCCTTCAGTGTGGCCGAGGGGGAGTTCTTCTCCCTCCTGGGGCCCTCGGGATGCGGCAAGACCACCACGCTGCGGCTCATCGGCGGCTTCGAGTTCCCCGACAGCGGGGAGGTGCTCATCGGCGGGCGGCTGATGGGGCGTACCCCGCCCAACCGCCGCGAGACCAACATGGTCTTCCAGCGGCTGGCGCTCTTCCCGCACTACAACGTCTTCGAGAATGTGGCCTTCGGCCTGCGCATGCGGCGGCTGTCCGAGGCCGAGGTGCGGCGGCGGGTGGCGGAGGTGCTGGAGCTGGTGCAGCTTGGCGGCCTCGCCGCCCGCCGCATCACGGAGCTCTCCGGAGGTCAGCAGCAGCGCGTGGCGCTGGCAAGGGCGCTGGTCAACAGGCCGCGCGTCCTGCTGCTGGACGAGCCCCTGAGCTCGCTGGACCTGAAGCTGCGCCTGCAGATGCAGGAGGAGCTGAAGCGCCTGCAGCGCGAGCTGGGCACTGTCTTCGTCTACGTCACCCATGACCAGGGGGAGGCTCTGGCCATGAGTGACCGGGTGGGGGTCATGGAGGGTGGGCGCCTCTACCAGGTGGGGACGCCCATCGAGATCTACGAGCGGCCTCGCACCCGTTTCGTCGCCGGGTTCATCGGCGACGCCAACCTGATCGACGGCGTGGTGGAGGGGGTGGACGGGTGCACGGTGACCGTGCGCACGGGGGAGGTTCGGGTTCGCGCGCAGCGCCAGGGATGGGAGCGGCCCGGCGGGCGGCTCACGGTTTGCGTGCGGCCGGAGCGGGTGCGCCTGGGCGCGGCGGGGACAGCCAACGGGCTGCGGGCGCGCGTGGAGGAGCGGGCCTTCAGCGGCCAGCTGGTAAAGTACCGCCTCTCCGCCGGCCCGCTGAGGCTGCAGGCCGCGGTGCCGTACCTGCGGGGGATGCCCCTCTTCGAGATAGGCAGGGAGGTCCACGCCGGCTGGGATCCCGAGCAGGCGGTCCCGGTGCCGGCAGAAGGAGGTGACTGATGCAGCGGACGCTGCAGGCGGCCGGGATGGCCGCCGCCCCGGGGCAACGGGTCCTCGGTGAGGTCGTGGCCGGGGAGCTGCCCGACGGAACCCCGGTGCGCATCCCGCTTGTGGTGCTGAACGGCGTCGCCGACGGGCCCATCCTCTGGCTGGGGGCGGGCCTGCACGGCACGGAGGTGCCGGGGATGGAGGTGATCCGGCAGGTCGTGCGGGAGGTGGTGGATCCGGCGCGCCTGCGGGGGGCCGTGGTGGCGGCACCGCTGCTCAACCCGTTCAGCTTCCACCAGCACCAGATGCTCACCCCCCAGGACGGATACAACCTCAACCGCGTCTTCCCCGGGGACGCGCAGATGCTGCTGAGCCACCGCCTGGCGGCCCTGATCGCCCGGCTGGCCGAGGGGTGCGACGCCTACATCGACTTCCACGCCAACCCCACCCCCGCGCTGCAGTTCTCCATCGTCAAGCACTCCGGAGACGCAGCCCTCTGGCAGCGCAGCCGGGCTCTGGCCGAGGCTTTCGGCATCACCACCATCGAGATGATTCCCACCCACGAGCGCCACCGCACCGGCACGTTCACGGACATGGTGCAGCAGTGGGGCAAGCCTTGCCTGGTGCTGGAGCTCGTCGCCTGGCGGCGGATCGACCCCGTCTCCCTGCGCACCGGGGTGAGGGGGACGCTGAACGTCATGCGTCACCTGGGCATGGTGGACGGCGAGATCGAGCCCCAGGACGGTATCCCGATCATCGAGGGCCCGCTCTCCCGCATAGAGCTCACCGCCAACCGCGGCGGGCTGGTCCACCCCCTCAAAGACGCGGGGGAGCCCGTCCGGGAAGGGGAGACCATCGGCCTCGTACGCAACCTCTGGGGGGATGTCGTCGAGGAGGTCCGCACCCCTCGCGACGGGTGGATTCTGGCCTGGCCGCTCCTGGGCAACCAGGCGGTGGCCACGGGGGACATCCTTGCCTTCATCGCATTCCGCCGCTAGGCCCCGGCCGGCCGCGGCCAGGTACCGATGAGGATACAGGGCTTCTTCGCGCTGGTTCTCCTGCTGCCGGCACTGGCCTTCATGGCGGTCCTCTTCGTCGTCCCGCTGGGGGTGTACCTGATCAACGGCTTCCATGCGTTCGAGGCGGGGCGGATCGTCCCGGTGTGGACCCTGCGCACGTACGTCGAGTTCCTCAGCGACCCCTTTGCCTATCGGGTGATCGGAGCGTCGCTGCGCCTCTCCCTTCTGGTGACCCTGCTCGCCCTGGCCCTCGGCTTCCCTCTCGCCTACGCGCTCCACACGCGGGTGCACAGCGTCGCCGGGCGCGCCGCGGTGGCGCTGCTGCTCTTCTCCCCCCTGGTGGTGAGCGTGGTGGTGCGCACCTACGGCTGGTTCATCCTGCTGGCCAACCGCGGCCTGGTGAACACCGCCCTGGGCGCCCTGCGGCTCGTGGGCGAGCCCCTCCCGCTACTATTCAACTTCCGCGGCGTGGTCATAAGCCTGACCCACATCCTGCTCCCCTTCGCCATCTTCCCCATCTACAGCGTGCTGGCCCGCCTGGATGTCTCCCTGAAGGAGGCGGCCCGCGACCTGGGCGCGGGCCCCTGGGAGGCCTTCACCCGGGTGACCCTGCCCCTGGCCATGCCCGGCGTGGTGGCGGCGGCCCTCATCTGCTTCACCCTGGCCCTCAGCGCCTTCGTCACCCCGCAGCTCCTCGGAGGCGGTCGGGTGCAGGTGCTGCCGTTGATGGTCTACAACAGCACGGTGGAGATCAACTGGCCGCTGGGGGCGGTGGCGGGGCTGACGCTGCTGGTGCTCTCGGTGGCCGCGGTCTGGTCGCTGAACGCTCTGCTGCGGCGCCTGCCCAGCGTCTGACCGCGGAAGGAGCGGTGTGACGGCAGGAGGGGGACGGTGAGCGTGCTGGCCCGGGAGCTGCACATCGAGGCGCAGGAGGCCCGCGCCGAGAGGCTGCGCACGGCCCTGCTGCGGACCGCCCTGGCCGTGGGGGTCGGCTTCATCCTCCTGCCGCTGCTCATCGTCGTCGTCTACTCCTTCAGCAGCGTCGCCTATGGCGTCTTCCCTCCGCCGGGCCTCTCCCTGCGCTGGTACGGCAACCTTCTGGCGCAGGACGCCTTCCGCGGCGCCTTCGTGCGCAGCCTGGGCATCGGGATCGCCGCCACCGCGGCGGCGCTGGTCCTGGGGTTCCTGGCGGCGCTGGCGCTGGTGCGGGCACGCTTCGCCGGGCGGGAGCTGCTGCGGGCCTTCATCCTGTCGCCCATCGTCATGCCGAAGATCGTCCTGGGCGTGGGCTGGTTCATCTTCTTCGCCCGACTGGGCCTGCAGGGCGGTCTCCTTCCCCTGATCCTGGCCCACACCGTGGTGGTGCTGCCGTTCGTGGTGACGATCCTGGCGGCGAACATGGTCAGCCTGGACTCCTCCATCGAGGAGGCAGCTCAGGATCTGGGCGCGGGTCCGGTCACGGTGCTTTGGCGCATCGTCCTCCCCCAGGTACGTCCCGGGCTGGCGGTGAGCGCGCTGCTGGCCTTCATCGTCTCCTTCGACCAGGTCGAGAGCTCCATCTTCCTGGTGCGCGGCGCCAACAACACTTTGCCCATCGAGATGTTCCTCTACATGGAGAAGTGGCAGGATCCCACCATCGCCGCGCTCTCCGCCGTCCTCATCCTCTTTGCCGGGCTCCTGGTGGCGGGCGTGGTGCTGGTGGCGCGGGGCGCGGACCTGCGGCGCCTGCTGGGACGGTGAGGGGGTCATGACGCGCACGGTGGAGTGGATCGAGGTGAGCACCCTGGCCAGCGGGCAGGTGCTGCGCCTGCCGGTCTACGAGGTGCGGGGGCAGGGGGAGCTGCCGGTGCTGGGCGTCTCGGCGGCTATCCACGGCGACGAGATCGTGGGGATCGAGGTCATCCGGCGCCTCCTGGCCTACCTGGAGAGCACCCCCTTTCGCGGAGCGGTGCGCTGCCTGCCCGTGGCCAACCCGCTGGCCCTGGAGGCGCTGTCCCGGAGCACGCCGCTGGCGGTGGAGGTGGGCAACCTGAACCGTGTCTTCCCCGGCGACGGGGCGGGCGACCTGGCGGGGCGCCTGGCGCACCTCCTGGTGCAGCGGTTTCTCGGCCCCCTGACCCACCTGATAGACCTGCACGCCGGGGGGACCCACCCTATCGTCGATTACACCATCAGCCTGCGCGACCTGGAGGCGGCGCTGGCCTTCGGGCAGCGCGTCGTCCGCCCCGTGGAGGGCTACGCCGGGACCATGGGCGCCGTGGCCGCCGCGCAGGGTAAGGCCGCGGTGGTGGCGGAGATCGGCGGAGGCTACGTGCTGGATCCGCTCTACGTGGAGGTGGGGCTGCGCGGCGTGGTCAATGTGATGCGCCACCTGGGGATGGTGGACGGGCGGCCGGAGCGCCCCGCGGAGCAGTGGATCGTCCCCACGGTGGTGGCCCTGCGGCCCCAGCACGGTGGGCTGCTCTACTCGGAGGTGACACCCGAGCAGATGGGCACGGTGGTGGAGGGGGGAAGGGTGCTGGGGCGGGTGCGGAGTCCGTACACCTTCGAGGTGCTGGAGGAGCTGCGCGCGCCCTTCGCCCGCAGCGTGCTGGTGCTGCTGCGCCCGGGGATAACGCGGGTCAACCCGGGCGACTACGCGTTCATGGTCGGAGACCTCGAGGGAGCGGAGGTGGTGAGGAACCATGCATGAGCGGCGTCGAGAGGAGCAGGGGGAAGCGATGGCGGCCCCGGAGCTGACGCGGCGGGAGTTCGTCAGGCACCTGGCCGAGGCCGGTTTCGGGCTCCTGGCCCTGGCGCAGGTGGGCGGGGTCACCCTGGGCCTGGCCCGGGGGAGGGCGCAGGCGGCGGGGCGGGAACGCCTGACGCTCTTCGTCTGGTCTGGTCTCAACCTGCCCGTGGTGGCCAGGGAGGTGGCCGCCTTCTACATGAAGAGCCACCCGGGCGTGCAGATCGACGTCATGGAAGGACAGAACTTCGAAGTTTATCCCAAGATGGTGAGCGCCCGCAAGCTCACCCCGAACCAGCCCCTGGTGCACTTCGGCTACAGCAACACCCAGTTCACCTACCAGGGGGACGTGGACGACATGTGGGAGTCTATCGACCCGGCCAACGTCCCCAACATGAGGAACATCCTGCCGGACTTCCACCGGCCGCAGAACAAGGGGATCGGCTTCTCCCTGGCCCCCGTGGGCCTGATGTACAACACGCGCCTGGTCAAGGAGCCACCCACCTCCTGGACGGACATGTGGCACCCGCGGTTCAAGGGCAAGCTCACCTCCATCAAGTACGCCTGGTACTCCAACGGCCTGGTCATCGCCGCCCGGCTCAACGGGGGCAGCGAGAAGAACATCGACCCGGGGTTCAAGCTGTGGGCGGAGCACGCGGACCAGTTCGTGGCCTTCGCCAACAGCAACGTGGAGATCCGCGACCTGGTGGTGAAGGGCGACGCGCACCTGGCGGCCATGTTCGGCGGGAACGTCCTCACCTGGAAGAACGAGGGGGCGCCGCTGGAGTTCGTCATCCCCCGGGAGGGGATGATCTCCTTCCCCCTCTTCCTCGTGGTGGTCAAGGGTGTGACCGCCGCCCAGAAGCGTATCGCCGAGGAGGTGATCAACCTCATCCTCTCGGACCGCTGGCTGGCCCGCTGGGCGGCCCTGACTTTCTTCGTGCCCGCGACCAGGCACCAGGTGGCCCCGCCGAGCCTGCGTTCCCTCCCCATGTACGACCCGCAGGCCATCGCTCGGGCCATCACCCTGGACTGGGCCACCATCGCGGCCAATGAGGCCCGCTGGCGGGAGCGGTGGGACAAGGAGGTCGTGGCCCGGATGCGCCGCTAGCCTGGGCATGGAGTTCGACGTCGAGCTCGTGGAGGTGACCAAGTGCTTCGGCCCTGTGCGGGCCGTAGACGGGGTCTCCCTGCGCATCCCCCGGGGAGAGTTCTTCTCCCTGCTGGGCCCCTCTGGGTGCGGCAAGACCACGACGCTGCGCCTGATCGGCGGCTTCGAGCTCCCCACCAGCGGCGTGATCCGCCTGCAGGGGCGGGACGTCACCGACCTGCCGCCTTACCGCCGCGCCACCAACATGGTCTTCCAGCAGCTGGCCCTCTTCCCGCACCTGGACGTCTTCGAGAACGTGGCCTTCGGGCTGCGGCTTCGTCGGGTCCCCGCGGCGGATGTATCCCGGAGGGTACGCCGGGTGCTGGAGCTGGTGGACCTGGGCGGTTACGAGCGCCGCCTGATCCACCAGCTCTCCGGCGGGCAGAAGCAGCGGGTGGCCATCGCCCGCGCGCTGGTCAACGAACCGGCGGTGCTGCTGCTGGACGAGCCCCTGGGCAGCCTGGACCTGAAGCTGCGCCTGGCCATGCAGGCGGAGCTGAAAGCGTTGCAGCACCGGGTGGGCACCACATTCGTCTACGTCACCCACGACCAGGGCGAGGCCCTGACCATGTCGGACCGCATCGCCGTGATGCGTGACGGGCGGGTGGAGCAGGTGGCCGTGCCGCAGGAGATCTACGGCCGGCCGCGCACCCGTTTCGTCGCCACCTTTATCGGGGAGGCCAACCTGCTGGAGGGGCGCATCCTGGGGCGCAACGGCGACAGCGTGATCGTCGGCATCGGCCCCCTCCGGGCGCAGGCCCAGGGGCAGGGGACGCCTCCCGGGGGGACGGCGGTGACGGTGGCCGTCCGTCCGGAGCACGTCAAGGTGGGCGCCGCGGCTGAGGGCTGCGCCAACCGCTGGCCGGCCATCGTCCGGGACGTGACTTTCATGGGTCCGGTGGTCCGCTGCCGTCTGGCGGTTGCCGAAGGGGTGGTGCTGACGGCCGAGTTGCACAACGACGAGGTGGGCGACCTGCGGGTGTGCGGAGCCGTGACCGTGGGATGGGCGCGGCAGCACGGGGTGGTGCTGCAGGAATGACCTCATCCGCCCCGCGCGCCGTCCCGCTGCCGCTTCTTTCCCGCCGCCTGCGCACGCGCTACGCGCACCTGGGGCTGGTGGCTCCGGCGCTGGCGCTCAGCGCCGCGGTCTTCTGGCTGTCCATGCTCATCCTGCTGGTGATGAGCGTCTACCCCTTCCTCGCCTCCGGAGCCCCGGGGCTCACCCTGGACGCCTGGCGCAAGTTCCTCGGCGACAGCTACTACTGGGGGGTCGTCGGCACCACGGTCTACCTGGCGGTGCTGGTCACCGGGCTGGCGCTGGTCATCGGCTATCCCGCGGCCTACGCCCTGAGCAAGATCCGCCGGCCGGCGCTGCTGCTGGGTGCCTACCTGATCCTCTTCTCGCCCATCCTGGTGAGCGTGGTGGTACGCACCTACGGATGGCTGCTGTTGCTGGGACGGGAGGGAGCGGTGAACTACCTCCTGCGGGCTGCCGGGGTGATCACCGAGCCGATCCCTCTGATCTTCAACCTCACCGGGATCGTCATAGCCATGGTGCACATACTTCTGCCCTTCATGGTCTTCCCCATTCTGGGCGTGGTCAGCCAGCTCGCCCCGGAGATGAAGGAGGCTGCCATGGACCTGGGGGCGACGCGGTGGCAGACCTTCCGGCGGGTCACCCTCCCCCTGACCCTACCCGGCGTGGTCTCCGGCGCCCAGATTGTCTTCACGCTCACCGTAAGCGCCTTCGTCACCCCCTTCCTCATGGGAGGGGGGAAGGTCCAGGTGCTGAGCAGCCTGATCTACCGCGACATGGAGGCGGTGAACCTGGGGTTCGCCTCGGTGACGGCCTTCGTCCTCCTGGGGCTGTCGGTGGCCATCCTCCTGCTGAGCAACCGCCTGGTCAGCCGCATCTACGCCAGGGCGGAGGTGGAGCGGGCGTGAGGGCGCGGACGGACGCCGTGGGCGTGACGCTGAACCTCTGGCTGGGCGCAGTGCTGATCTTCATGCTGGCGCCGATCCTCTTCGTCTTCGTCTACGCCTTCAGCAGCGTCTCCTACGCCGTCTTCCCGCCTCCCGGCGTCTCCCTGCGGTGGTTCCACAAGCTCTTCGCCCAGAGCGACCTGCTGCGCGCGGCGGCGAACTCCCTCCTCGTCGCCGCGGTGGCGACGGGCGTCAGCCTGCTGCTGGGGACGCTGGCCGCCCTGGGACTGGTGCGCTACCGCTTCTTCGGCCGGGAGGCCCTGCGGGCGGTCTTCCTGGCGCCGCTCACCGTGCCGCGCATCGCCTTCGGCGTGGGCATCATGATCTACATGATCCTCCTGCGTCGCTTCGGGGGGCTGGACAGCCTCATCCTGGCCCACCTCATGGTCACCCTGCCCTTCGTCATCTCCATCCTCTCCGCCAGCCTGGTGGCTGCGGAGCGCGTCCTGGAGGAGGCGGCTATGGACCTGGGCGCCACGCCCCTGCAGACCTTCTTCAAGGTGACGCTGCCGCAGATCCGCACGGGCCTGTGGGTGAGCGGCTTCTTCGCCTTCATCATCTCCTGGGACCAGGTGGAGACCTCGCTCTTCCTGGTGAAGACTGACAACGTGACGCTGCCGGTGGCGATGTTCTACTACGTGCAGCGTCATCAGGATCCGGTGATCGCCGCGCTCTCCACCTTCCTGATCGCCCTGGCGGCGCTGCTGGGGACGGTGGCCGTGCTCACGGCCAACCCCCGCGACCTCTCCCGGCTGCTGGGGGCGGGCGGACGGTAGTCCCCTCCGCAACAGAGGTTTCCTTGACGCCTCCCCGGGCACCCCGTACAATGACGCTCGGTCTGCGGCATCCAGAAAGGGGAAGGTGGTATAGCCGGATGGCGTCAGGAGCACGGTCGCCGGACGAAGGCCGCCGCTGGCGGCTGGTCGACGCCGAGGGTAGGGTCCTCGGGCGGCTGGCCACCCAGGTGGCGATTGCCCTGCGCGGCAAGGACCGGCCGACGTTCTCCCCGCACCAGGACCGCGGCGACTTCGTCGTGGTGATCAACGCGGCCAAGGTGCGCCTGACCGGGAAGAAGCTGCAGCAGAAGCGGCTCTACCGCCACTCCGGCTACCCCGGGGGGCTGCGGGCCATCCCCTACGAGCGGCTACTGCGCACCCACCCGGAGTGGGTGATCAGGGAGGCGGTGCGGGGGATGCTGCCCAAGAACGCCCTGGGCCGCCGCCTGCTGCGCAAGCTGAAGATCTACCCGGGACCCGCGCACCCGCACGTCGCGCAGCGACCGCAGGCGGTGCGGCCGGAGCCGTAGCCTGGAGGAGGGCGTGACCGTGGCGACCGTGTTGGCCCAACCGGTGGCGCACGCATCGGGCAGCCGCAAGGAGGCGCGCGCCCGGGTGTGGCTGCGGCCGGGCAGCGGCCGGATCCTGGTGAACGAGCGGGAGGTGGACGCGTACTTCCCCACCACGGCCCTGCGGGCGGCCGTGCGTCGCCCGCTGGCGCTGGCAGGAGCGGAGGGACGCTTCGACGTCACCATCCACGTGGATGGAGGCGGGGTGCGCGGGCAGGCGGAGGCGGCGCGGCACGCCCTGGCGAGGGCGCTGCTGCGGGTGGACGGGGGGCTGCGGGCGGTGCTGCGCACTGAGGGGCTGCTCACCCGCGACCCCCGGATGAAGGAACGTAAGAAATACGGGCGGAAGCGCGCCCGGAAGGGCTTCCAGTACAGCAAGCGGTAGCCGGTGGCGGGGTCTCCCCGCGGGAGGGTGGACCTCGGTCCACCCTCCTTTTCTTGTGGCGGGGTTGCCGGCGGGCGCCGCGCGTGGCGGGGCGGCGGGTGTCCGGGGCGGAGGACGGGCCGTGACGGTGCGGGTGGTGATTCTAGGAGCAGGGGGGCGGGACTTCCACAACTTCAACGTCTACTTCCGGGAGCGGCCGGAGTACGAGGTTGTGGCCTTCACCGCCGCCCAGATCCCCTCCATCGAGGGGAGGGTCTACCCTCCCGCCCTGGCCGGGCCCCGCTACCCCGGGGGGATTCCCATCGTCGCCGAGGAGGAGCTGACCGACCTGATCCGACGCCAGCGCGTGGACCAGGTGGTCTTCGCCTACAGCGACGTCTCCCACGAGCACGTCATGCACCTGGCCTCGCAGGCCCTGGCCGCGGGGGCCGGCTTCCGCCTCCTGGGGCCCGAGGAGACCATGCTGCGGTCGCCCGTCCCGGTGATCGCCGTGGGGGCGGTGCGCACCGGCAGCGGGAAGAGCCAGACCGCCCGGCGGGTGGCGGCGATCCTGCGGGAGGCGGGGCGGCGCGTCGTGGTCGTCCGCCACCCCATGGCCTACGGGGACCTGCTGCGGCAGCGGGTGCAGCGCTTCGCCGCCAGGGAGGACCTGGACCGGGGCCAGCTGACCATCGAGGAGCGGGAGGAGTACGAACCCCACGTGGCCGCCGGGACGGTGGTCTACGCCGGCGTGGACTACGCCCAGGTGCTGCGCCAGGCGGCGGCGGAGGCCGAGGTCATCCTCTGGGACGGCGGCAACAACGACTTCCCCTTCATCCGCCCCGACCTCTTCATCGTGGTGGCCGACCCACACCGCGCCGGGCACGAGCTCCGCTACCACCCCGGCGAGACCAACCTGCGCATGGCGGACGTGGTGGTGATCAACAAGGTCGACACCGCGCCGCCGGAGAATGTGCAGGCGGTGCGCCGTAACGTGGCGGCGGTCAATCCCCGGGCGGTGGTGGTGGAGGCTGCCTCCCCCATCACCGTGGCCCACCCGGAGGCGCTCGCCGGCCGCACCGCGGTGGTGGTGGAGGACGGGCCCACCGTCACCCACGGCGAGATGCCCTACGGCGCCGGTCTGCTGGCGGCTCAGCGGTACGGGGCGCGGGTGGTCGACCCGCGCCCCTACGCCCTGGGCTCGATACGCGAGGTCTACCGCGCGTACCCGCACCTGGACCGCGTCCTCCCGGCCATGGGCTACGGGAGGGAGCAGATCGCGGAGCTGGAGGAGACGCTGCAGCGGGTGGAGGCTGAGGTGGTGGTCAGCGGGACGCCGGTGGACCTGCGGCGGGTGGTCCGCCTGGACAAGCCCATCGTGCACGTGACCTACGAGCTGGAGGAACGGAGCTCACCCACCCTGGCGCAGCTGGTGGGAAGGTGGCTGGCCGGGGCGCTGGAGGGAGGAGGGAGGCGGGGCAGATGATGGACCTGCGCGGACGCGACCTGGTCTCCATGGACGACCTGAGCGCGGAGGAGCTGTGGGCGGTGCTGGACTTCGCCCGCGACCTGAAGCGGCGCTGGGAGCGGGCGGACCGCCCCCAGCCCCTGACCGGCCGCATGCTGGCCATGATCTTCGAGAAGCCGTCGCTGCGCACCCGGGTGACCTTCGAGGTGGCCATGTACCAGCTGGGCGGGGCGTCCATCTACCTGGCCCCGCAGGACGTCCAGCTCGGTGTGCGGGAGACGGTCCCCGACGCCGCGCGCAACCTGGAGCGGTGGGTGGACGTGATCATGGCCCGCACCTTCGCCCACCAGACCGTGGTGGAGCTGGCGGAGCATGCGCGCATCCCGGTGATCAACGGGCTCTCCGACCGGGAGCACCCCTGCCAGACGCTGGCGGACCTGCTCACCATCTACGAGCGCTTCGGGGGGTTTAAGGACATCGCCCTGGCCTGGGTGGGGGACGGCAACAACGTCTGCCACTCGCTCCTGCTGGGCGCGGCCAAGGTGGGTCTGAGCATGCGCGTGGCCACCCCGCCGGGGCACGCCCCCGACGCCGCCATCGTGCGGCGCGCCGAGGAGCAGGCCCGCGGCAGCGGGGCGACCATCACCCTGACCATGGACCCCGAAGAGGCGGTGCGGGGGGCGGACGTGATCTACACCGACGTCTGGGCCAGCATGGGGCAGGAGCACGAGCGCGCCCAGCGGCTGCAGCTTTTCCGCCCCTACCAGGTGAACGCGGCGCTGCTGCGGCGGGCGCGTCCGGAGGCGGTGGTGATGCACTGCCTGCCGGCACACCGCGGGGAGGAGGTCACCGCCGAGGTTCTGGACGGGCCGCAGTCCATCGTCTTCGACCAGGCCGAGAACCGGCTGCACGCGCAGAAGGCGCTGCTGGCGATGATACTGTAAGAGGGAGAGAGGCGGCCGATGCCCCGGCTCCTGGACCTGCTGGACATTCTGCTGGTCACCGTCCTGGTTTACCAGTTGCTCCTGCTCATCCGGGGCACCCGGGCGGTGCAGCTGGTCATGGGGCTGGTGGTCCTCTTTGTCCTCTACGCCGTCAGCCGTATGCTGGGGCTGGTCACCCTGAACTGGCTGCTCTCCTACGTGGGCATCGTCATCCCCATCGCCTTCCTCATTCTGTTCCAGCCCGAGCTGCGGCGGATGCTGGAGCAGCTGGGGCGGGGCGGGGTGCTCAGCACCGCCTTCGGCACCCCCCTGGGGCGGGAGGAGGCCATCCGCCTGGTAAGCGACGTGGCACGGGCGGCGCGCGTTCTGGCCATCCGCCGCACCGGTGCCCTGATGGTCCTGGAGCGCAACACCGGCCTGACCGACGTGGTGGAGACCGGGATCCGCGTGGACGCCACCGTCACCGTCCCCCTCCTCCTGACCATCTTCTATCCCCACACCCCGCTGCACGACGGTGCGGTGATCATCCGGGGGAACCGGGTGCTGGCGGCGGCCTGCCTGCTGCCGCTCTCCGAGAACCCCACGCTGAGCAAGACGCTGGGGACGCGGCACCGCGCCGCCCTGGGGATCAGCGAGCAGAGCGACGCCGTGGCCGTGGTGGTCTCGGGAGAGACGGGGACCATCTCGGTGGCCAGGGAGGGGGAGCTGCGCCGGGGGCTTTCGGAGGAGGAGCTGAAGGTCTACCTGCTGGGCCTGGTGGGACCGCATCCGGTGCGGCCGCTGCCCCGGTGGCCGTGGCGCCGGGCGGTGGAGGGACGGTGAAGATGCGGCGGCTGAACGCGGTCGTGGGCGAGCGGTGGCTGCTTTTGCTGCTCTCCCTGGCCATCGCCACCGCCCTGTGGTTCTCCGTGCGGGAGGGGCCGCGGCAGGTCATCTTTCCCGAGCGCCCGGGGGCGGTGCTGCGCACCGTGGCGGTGGTGCCCACGCTGGCCGGCGCTCCGGCGGAGGGCTTCGCCGTGCGCGCCGTGGAGGTGCGCCCGCCCGTGGTGACCCTGGCCGGCCCGCTGGACGTGCTGCAGGGGCTGGACCGGGTCTCCACCGCCCCGGTGACCATTCAGAACGCGCGCAGCGACATCACGCGCACCGTGGAGCTGCGTCTGCCCCCGCAGATCCGCTCCATCGGCGCCGTCGCCGTCAGCGTGCGCATCGGCCCGGCCACGCTGCGCTCCCTGGTGCGGGAGATGCCGGTGCAGCTGCAGCGCCTTCCGGAGGAGCTGCGGGCCATGGTGGAGCCGCCGGCGGTCACGGTGGAGGTGGAGGGGCCGCCGGAGCTGGCCGCCTCGCTGCAGCCTTCGGACCTGCGGGTGGTCGTGGATGCGGCGGCCATGGCCCCCGGTGCCTACCGGGTGCGGCCGCAGGTGCAGGTGCCCTCGGGAGTGCGCGTGGTGGCGCTACAGCCGCCGGAGATCCTGGTGACCGTGCGCCGCCACGCCCCGTGAGTCCGGGCGGCCGCCCCGCGCGGCTGTTTGGCACCGACGGCATTCGCGGGGTGGCCAACCGCGACCTGACGGCGGAACTCGCCCTGCACGTCGGCCGCGCCCTGGTGGCCACCCTGGGGCGCGGCGTCTACCTGCTGGGTCGGGACACGCGCCTCTCCGGGCCGATGCTGGAGGCCGCCGTCGCCGCCGGGATCTGCGCCGGGGGCGGCGACGTGGAGCGCGGCGGCATCCTCCCCACCCCTGCGGTGGCCTTCCTCACCCGCCACCTGGGCCGTCCCGGGGGAATCGTCCTGTCCGCCTCGCACAACCCCATTGAGGACAACGGCATCAAGCTCTTCGGCCCGGATGGCTTCAAGTTTCCCGACGAGGTGGAGGAGCGTATCGAGGCGGCCATAGGGCTAGAGGGGCCGGCACCCCTGGGGACGGGGGTGGGAGGAGCCCGCGACCTGCTGCAGGCGGAGGACCTCTACCTGGACTACCTGCTTGGCCTGGGGCTGCGGCCCCCGGCGGGGCTGCGCGTGGTCGTGGACTGCGCCTTCGGGGCGGCCTACCGCGTGGCGCCGCGGCTTTGGCGGGCGCTGGGGGCGGAGGTGGTGGCCCTGCACGCGGAAGCCGACGGAGGACGGATCAACGTGGGCTGCGGCTCGACCCACCCCGCGCTGCTGCAGCAGGCGGTGGTCGCCGCGGGAGCGCAGGTGGGCTTCGCCCACGACGGCGACGCCGACCGGGTCATCGCCGTGGACGAGCGCGGGGAGGTCGTGGACGGGGATGCGATCATGGCCATCTGCGCCAGATACCTGGCCGCGCGCGGAGCGCTGCGGGGTGGCGTGGTGGTGGCCACGGTGATGAGCAACCTGGGGCTGGAGCGGCACCTGGCCGCCCTGGGCATCCGCCTGGAGCGTACGCAGGTGGGCGATCGCTACGTCCTGGAGCGGATGCGCCAGCTGGGTGCGGCGCTGGGCGGCGAGCAGAGCGGGCACGTCATCTTCCTGGACCGGGCCACCACCGGCGACGGCCTGGTCACCGCCCTTCACCTGGCGCACATCATGCGGGAGAGCGGGCAGCCGCTGTCCGCCCTTGGTGCCGGGTTCGTCCGCTACCCGCAGCTCCTGCGCAACGTCCGCGTGGCCGACCGCGGGGCCTGGACCGAGGACGAGGAGGTGCGCGCCGCCCTGGCGGCGGCGGAGGGGCGCCTGGGGCAGCGGGGGCGCATCCTGGTGCGGCCCAGCGGGACCGAGCCGCTGGTACGGGTGATGGTCGAGGCGGAGGAGGCGGCGGAGGCCGAGGAGGTCGCCCGCTCGGTGGCGGAGGTGATAGCCCGGCGGCACGGCATTCCGGCCGCCGGGGAGGGTCATGGTGCGTGAGGGGCAGGAGCCCGCCGCGGCGGCCCGCGGCCGGCAGCCCCTGGACCTGCTGGGGGTGCCGGTGCACCCGCTTTCGCTGCCCGAGGCGGTGGCCTTTCTGGAGGAGGCCGTCGTCTCCAGGCGGCAGGCCACCGTGGTCTCGCTGAACGGGGCGCTGCTGGTGCGGGCGCTGCGGGAGGGCGAGGTACGGGAGGCGGTGTGCGCCGCCACCCTGGTCATTCCCGACGGCGTGGGCGTCCTGCTGGCGGCGCGCATCCTGGGTGTGCCTCTGCACCGGCGCGTCCCCGGCGTGGACCTGGCGGAGGCGCTGTGCGCCGCGCTGGCCGCGCGAGGGGGGCGGGTTTTCCTCATGGGCGCGGCTCCAGGGGTGGCTGAGGCCGCGCTGGATAGGCTGCGGCAGCGCTACCCGGGGCTGGAGGGAGCCGGGGTGGCCCACGGCTTCTTCCGCCCGGAGGAGGAGGCGGCGCTGATGGCGCGCATCGCGCAGGCCCGGCCGGACGTCCTCCTGGTGGCTCTGGGCGCGCCCCGCCAGGAGCGTTGGATGCAGCAGCACGCGCCGGCGCTGGGCGTCCCGGTGGTCATGGGGGTGGGGGGGACCCTGGACGTGCTGGCGGGTAGGACGCGCCGCGCGCCGCGCTGGGTGCAGGCGCTGGGCCTGGAGTGGCTCTACCGTGCGGTCCGTGAGCCGTGGCGCTGGAGCGTGGTCAGGACGATACCGCCGCTGTTCCTGGTCGCACTGCGGGAGCGCCTGCGCGCCGCCCGCCGCCACCGGCCGCGCACGGCCCGCCCCGAACGGGTGGCGGAGCCTGACCCGCCCCCGCGGGCCACCAGGAGCCGCCCCGGGAGCGCGGCGAAATGAGAGAGCGCGCACGGGCGGCCCCCGGATGATAGGGGTGAGGAGGGGAGGTGAGAGCAGCACAGGAACACGTGCGCATTCGTGCCGCAGCGCCTGATCCTCTTCCCCCGCCGGAAGCGGCGCCCCGGTCTCTGTCGCGGGGGAGCTGCCGGCGGCGCGGGGGAGGATGACGAGGGAGGGGACCTCGGAGCTTTCGGCGGGTGACCCTAGGCCTGGTCCGGGCCTGCACGGCCTCCGCTCCAGCACGCCACGGAGCCGGAGGGAAGGGGACGCGCAAACCCCGGCGGCAACGCCGGCCCAACCGCCCCCCGGGACGCCATGGCGACAACCCTGGGCATATCCCTTTCCGGTGCCCGCGAGGCGGAGGGGTTTCCATGTGTGGCATCATCGGGTACGTCGGTCACCGCGATGCACTTCCCATTCTGATGGACGGGCTGCGCCGCCTGGAGTACCGCGGCTACGACTCCGCGGGGGTGGCGGTGCTGCAGGACGGACAGATCGTCGTGCGCAAGACCGCAGGGAAGCTGAGCCGGCTGGCGGAGCTGACGGCGCGCGCCCCGGCGCGGGGGAGGGTGGGGATCGGGCACACGCGCTGGGCCACCCACGGCGTCCCCACCGACGACAACGCCCACCCGCACACCGACTGCAGCGGGCAGATCGTGGTCATTCACAACGGGATCATCGAGAACTTCCTCGCCCTGCGGGAGGGGCTGCAGCGGCGGGGACACCGCTTCCGCTCGGAGACGGACACAGAGGTCGTCGCCCACCTCATCGAGGAGGCCTACGCGGGCCTGCCGGAGACGGCGCAGCGCCTGCAGGAGGCGGTGCGCCAGGCGATCCGCCACACCTCCGGGGCGTACGCCATCGTGGTGCTGGCCCGGGCGCACCCCGATCGCATCGTCGCCGTACGCCAGGTAAGCCCCCTGATCGTGGGGCTGGGCCGCGGCGAGACCATGCTCGCCTCCGATGTGCCGGCGCTGCTGCCCTACACCCGCGAGGTGATGGTCATCGAGGACGGGGAGATGGCCGTGCTCACGCCGGAGCAGGTGGAGATCACCGACCTGGAGGGCCGACCCCGCCTCCGCCCGGTGCTCCACATCACCTGGGATGCGGAGATGGCGGAGAAGGGCGGCTACCCCCACTTCATGCTCAAGGAGATCCACGAGCAGCCCCGCGCCCTGGCGGATACCATCATGGGGCGTCTGGACGCGGCGGGGCGGGTGGAGCTGGAAGGGATCCAGGCGCCGCCGGAGTTCTTCTCCGGGCTGGGCAAGATCTGGATGGTCGCGTGCGGGACCGCCTACCACGCCGCCCTGGTGGGGCGCTGGCTGATCGAGCACCTGGCGCGCCTCCCCGTGGAGGTGGACCTGGCCAGCGAGTTTCGCTACCGCGACCCGCTGGTCACGGGGACAACCTGGTGCATCGCCATCAGCCAGTCGGGGGAGACGGCGGACACCCTGGCGGCGGCGCGCGAGGCCAGGCGCCGCGGCTCCCGCCTGCTGGCGGTGACCAACGCGGTGGGCAGCACCCTGGCCCGCGAGGCGGACGATCTGCTTTACATCCGCGCCGGGCCCGAGATTGCCGTGGCCAGCAGCAAGGCCTACCTGACCATGCTGGCGGCGCAGGTGATGCTGGCCGTGGACCTGGCGCAGCGGCGCGGCAGCGCCGACCCCGCTCTGCTGGAGGGGCTGATCCAGGGGCTGCGTGCCCTCCCCGGCAAGGTGCAAGCCGCCCTGGCGCTGGAGGAGCGGGTCGCCGACCTGGCCCGGCGCTTCCGCGACGTGGAGCACCTCTTCTTCATCGGCCGGGGGCTGGACCACGCTGTGGCCATGGAAGGGTCGCTGAAGCTCAAGGAGATCTCCTACGTGCACTCCGAGGCCCTGGCCGCGGGCGAGCTGAAGCACGGCACCCTGGCGCTGGTGGTCCCGGGGGTCCCGGTCTTCGCCCTGGTGACCCAGGGCCATGTCTACGAGAAGACGGTGTCGAATATCCAGGAGGTGAAGGCGCGCGGCGCGGAGGTGGTGGCGGTGGCCTACGAGGACGACGCGCTGATCGCCCGCCACGCGGACCACATCATCCCTATCCCGCGGGTGGCCGATCCCCTGGCGCCGCTGGTGGCCATCCCGCCGCTTCAGCTCTTCGCCTACTACATGGCCCGGGAGCGCGGCCACGACATCGACCAGCCGCGCAATCTGGCCAAGAGCGTGACGGTGGAATGAGCGGGGAAGCACCTGGGATCGACCCTGAACTGCTGAGCATCCTGGCCTGTCCCGTGGACAAGGCCCCGGTGGAGTTGCACGGCGACCGCATCGTCTGCACGCGCTGCGGGCGCCGCTACCCCATCCGGGACGGCATCCCGGTCATGCTGGTGGAGGAGGCGGAGCTGCCGTAGGTCCATGGAGATCGCGGGCGTCGGGATAGACCTGGTGGAGGTGGAGCGGCTGCAGGCGGCGCTGCACCGCTGGGGTGACCGCCTGCTGAACCGGCTCTTCACGGCGGAGGAGCTGGCCCGCGCCCGCCCCGGCCAGAGCCGGCCGCAGCGTCTGGCCGCCCGCTTCGCCGCCAAGGAGGCGGTGATGAAGGCGCTGGGGGTGGGGTGGCGCGGCGTGGGCTGGCGGACCATCGAGATCCGCACCGACCCCGATGGCAGGCCCACCGTCGTCCTTCACGGCGCGGCGCGGCGCCTGGCGGAGGATCGCGGTGTGGCCGAGGTGCTGGTCTCGCTCACCCACAGCGGCCCGCTGGCGGCGGCCAGCGCGGTGGCCCTGAGGTGGTGACCGCCCGCGGTGCCCGTGGCGCGACAGAGGGAAGGAAACACGAAGAGGGGCGCGGGCTTTCTGCGGCTTTTCACCGTCTTCGGCCGTGCCGCCGGTTCCTACTGCCCACGAGGCTGATCTCGGGAGTTACCCCCCGAGAAGACCAGCGCGGCTTTCGGAGTCCACGTGCGCGACGTTTGACTCGGCTATTTCGCCGGGAGGCTCGCGCCCCTCCAACAGGGAACCTAACATCGCGCCCACGGCGCGTCAATCCCGAACCTCAGTTCATCGGCTGTGAGTGCTGTGGATAGTGTGGGCAAGGAGCAGGGGGATGGCCCCGGAGCCGAGGAAACACCCATTGGGATGAATGCGCTGACCAGCGGGGAGATGGCGGAGCTGGACCGCCTCGCGGCGGAGGAGTTCGGCATACCCACCGCTGTGCTCATGGAGAACGCCGGGCGGCGGGTGGCCGAAGTGGTGGCGGATGTGGTCTGTCCGCGGGGGAGGCGCTGCGCGGTCCTGGCCGGCAAGGGAAGCAACGGCGGCGACGGACTGGTCGCCGCGCGCCACCTCGCCAACCGCGGCTGGCGGGTCGAGGTTTTTCTCCTGGCCCGGGAGGAGGAGCTCACGGGGGAGCCCCGGCGGAACCTGGCGCTGGCCCGGGAGGCCGGCGTGGAGGTGGCGCCGGTGGTGAGCATGGCGCTGGCCGGGGTGCGGGAGCGCCTGCGTGAGGCGGACGTGATCGTCGACGCCATCTTCGGCACGGGGTTCCGCGGCCAGCCCATGGGGCTTGCGGCGCAGCTGATCGAGGCGGCGAACGCCTCCTCCGCGCCCGTGGTGGCGGTGGACATCCCTTCAGGGGTGGACGCCGACAGCGGCGCGGTTCGGGGGGCGGCTGTCAGTGCGACGGCCACGGTGACCATGGGCCTGCCCAAGATCGGCCTCATGGTCTACCCGGGCGCCGCCTGCGCCGGCCGGGTCTACGTGGCGGACATCGGCTATCCCCAGGCGCTGGTGGAACGCCTCCGCCCCGGGACGCGCGCGGTCACGGCCGAGATGGTGCGGGAGGTCCTTCCGCCGCGGCCCGCGGACAGCCACAAGGGGACCTACGGGCGGGTGCTGATCCTGGCAGGCTCGGTGGGCTTCTCCGGCGCGCCCTCGCTGTGCGCGCTGGGAGCGCTGCGGGCGGGCGCCGGCCTGGTCACGCTGGCGGTGAGCGAGGCCATCTACCCCATCGTCGCCGCGCGGGAGTTCGAGGCGATGCCGCACCCGCTGCCCGCGGAGGACGGGGGGGTGGGGGAGGGCGCCTGGGACCGCCTCGCCGCCCTGGCCGCCGAAGCCGACGTCCTGGCCGTAGGCCCCGGTCTGGGCCGCCGGCCCGCGGTGGGGAGGCTTGTACGCCGGCTCCTGGCCGAGAGCACCACGCCCCTGGTCCTGGACGCGGACGCCCTCAACGTGCTGGCGGGCGCCGACGACGTCCTGGCGCGCAGCCGTGCGCAGAAGATCCTCACGCCGCACCCGGGGGAGATGGCCAGGTTGCTGGGTTCCACCACCGCGGCGGTGCAGGAGGACCGGCTGCGCGCGGCGCGGGAGGCGGCGCGCCGCTTCGCGGCGGTGGTGGTCCTCAAGGGCGCCCGCACCGTGGTGGCCGCGCCGGAGGGGCAGACCTCCATCGTCCCCGTGGGCAACCCCGCCATGGCCACGGGCGGAATGGGCGACGTCCTCACCGGTGCCATCGCCGCCCTGGTGGGCCAGCATCTTCCGCTGCCGGCTGCCGCGTGGGCCGGGGCCTACCTGCACGGCCTGGCCGGCGACCTGGTGGCCGAGCAGGTGGGGCCGGCGGGGATCCTGGCCCGCGAGGTGGCGGACGCCCTGCCCCGGGCACGCAGCGCCCTGCACCGGGTGCCCCCGCCTGGGCCGATCCACGTCCTGAGGTGAGGTGATCCGTTGACGGACGCTCCCGCCCCCGCACGCCGGGGGCCCGCAGCCGGGGCCGGCGACCGCGTAGCCTTCCAGGGCGAGCCGGGCGCTTACAGCGACGAGGCCATCGCCGCCAGCAGGGGGGAGGTGGAGCGCCTGCCGTGCCGTACCCTGCGGGAGGTGTTCTCGGCCGTAGAGACGGGTGCCGCCAAAGAGGGCATCGTTCCCGTGGAGAACTCCTACGCCGGCAGCATCAACGAGACCTACGACCTCCTCCTGGCTTCGTCGCTGCACATCGTCGGTGAGGTGACGCACCGCGTCGACCACTGCCTCCTCGCCCTACCCGGGGAGACGCTGCAGACGGTGCGGCGGGTGCTCTCCCACCCCCAGGCCCTGTGGCAGTGCGAGGAGTTCCTGCGGGCGCACGGGCTGCAGCCCGTGCCCGAGTACGACACCGCGGGGGCCGCGCGCCGCGTGGCCCAGGAGCGCCTGGCGCAGTGCGCGGCCATCGCCGGGCGGCGGGCGGCGCGCCTCTACGGGCTGGAGATCCTGGCGGAGTCGATCCAGACCGCCTCGGACAACCTGACGCGCTTCCTGTTCCTCAGCCGCGTGCCGGCCCCGTCCCTGGAGGATGCCAAGACTTCCATCGTCTTTGGGACGGAGAACGTCCCCGGCGCGCTGTACCGGGCGCTGGGCGCGTTCGCCAGCCGCGGGCTCAACCTATCCAAGCTCGAGTCCCGCCCGGCGCAGCAGCGCACACGCGGCGGGGCGCCGTGGGAGTACCTGTTCTACGTGGACGTGGAGGCGCACGTGGATGCCCCGCCCATGGCCGAGGCCCTGGCCGAGCTGCGCGGCGCCACCACCTTCCTCCGCGTCCTGGGTTCCTATCCCCGGGCGCGGCGGTGAGGGTTCCGGGTGCGGCACGATACGCAAGCGCAAAAGGAGGCATGAAGCGATGCAACTGGGCCACCTGCCCCGGCTGCCCCTGGCGGTCCGCCCCACACCGCTGCAGGAGGCGCCCCGCCTCTCCGGCTACCTGGGCGGGCCGCGCATCCTGATCAAGCGGGACGACCTCACCGGCCTGGCGCTGGGCGGCAGCAAGGCGCGCAAGCTGGAGCTGCTGCTGGGCCAGGCCCGCGCGCAGGGCGCCGACGTGCTGGTCACGGTAGGCGCCCCGCAGTCCAACCACGCCCGCATGACCGCCGCTGCGGCGCGCATCTTCGGCTGGGAGGCCATCCTCGTCCTGGCCGGAGAGGAGCCGGACGAGGTCCAGGGCAACCTCCTGCTGGACCGCCTCTTCGGCGCGCAGGTGCGGCTGATCAACACCACGGAGGAGTACGTGGTCACCGGGGTGGTGCAGGACCTGGCGCGGGAGCTGGCGGCGAAGGGGCGCAGGCCGTACGTCATCCCCCGCGGCGGCTCCACGGGGCTGGGCGCGGCCGCGTACCTGGAGGCGGGGATCGAGGCGTTTGCCCAGCTCAACGCCATGGGAGCCCGCGCGGACGCCATCGTCCACGCCAGCACCTCCGGCGGGACGCAGTCCGGGCTGCTGACTGCGGCCGGGTGGACCCGCTCCGGGGCCCGGGTGGTGGGGATCAGTGCGGGGCCGCCGCGGGAGGTGGTCGTGCAGCGCGTCGTGGGGATCGTCCGCGACCTGGCAGAGGTGGTGCGCACGGAGTGGGCGGTCCATCCCGAGGACGTCATCGTCTACGACGACTACGTGGGGGAGGGCTACGGCATCCCCACCCCGCAGACGGTGGAGGCCATAAAGGTGGTGGCGCGCACCGAGGGGATACTCCTCGACCCGGTCTACACCGGCAAGGCCATGGCAGGCCTGATCGACCTGATACGCCGCGGGGCCTTCACCCGAGAGCAGACCGTGCTCTTCTGGCACACGGGCGGCCAGCCGGCGCTGTTCGCCCACGCGCGCACCCTCTCCGCGCCGGACTGATGGAACCCGGGGAGGGGCCGAAGCTGGACGCCGCCGGCCCGCGCATCGCCGTCACCTGGTCCGGGGCCACCACAGCCGCAGACCGCTACCTGGAGGCTGTGGTGGCCGCGGGAGGCGTGCCCCTGCTTGTGCGGCCGGAGGACGGGCCGCAGGAGGTGCGCCGGGCCCACGGGCTGGTGCTGGCGGGTGGTCCGGATGTCCATCCCGCCCGCTACGGCCAGGAGATCGACCCGCGCGTCGCCGCCACGCTGGATGTGGAGGGGGAGCGCGACGTGCTGGAGCTGGAAGCCGTCACCTGGGCGCTGGAGGCGGGCGCGCCGGTCCTGGGGATCTGCCGCGGCATCCAGGTCCTGAACGTGGCCATGGGTGGGACCCTGCTGCAGGACCTCTCCCTGCGCGGTATCGACCCCGTCATCCACCAGCAGCGCCGCCGTCGGCCACAGCCGCACGAGTGGGAACCGGCGCATGTGGTGCGCCTGGACCCGGCCTCGCATCTGGCCCGCATCCTGGGCGGGGAGGAGGTCGCGGTGAACTCATTCCACCATCAGGCGGTGGATGTCCCTGCGGCGGGGCTGCGCGTCGTGGCCAGTGCTCCCGACGGGGTGGTGGAGGGCGTGGAAGCGCACGGGTTGCCCTTCGTCCTGGGCGTGCAGTGGCACCCCGAGCGGATGGTCGACCGCGACCCCCGACAGCGGGCCCTCTTCTCGGCGCTGGTCGAGGCGGCGGCGCGGTTTCGCCGTCGGTGAGCCCTCCGGTCCCGGCCGAAGCGCGCCGCCAGGAATACGGCGCTCCCGTGGACAGCCCGCGTCCGGCGCGGCGACCGCGGGGAGGGTACAATACAACCGGTGGAGATTTCCCGGTCGTTTCGGGCGCTGGCGGAGACCATGGAGGCGGTGGCGCAGACCTCCCGCCGCGGGGAGAAGGTCGCCCGCCTGGCGGACTACCTCCGCGCCCTCGACGATGAGGACCTGACCACAGCCTGCACCTTCCTCACCGGGGCGGCCTTTCCCGCCGGCGACGCCCGCCGGCTGAACGTGGGCTGGGCCGCGCTGGCGGAGGTCCTGATGGCGCTCGCGGGCGCCGGGGAGGAGACTCTGCACGGTGCCTATCTGCGCCACGGGGACCTGGGCGAGGTGGCGGCAGAGCTTCTCGCCGCCCGCCCCGCCCCTGCGGCGGAGCCGCTGACGCTGGCGGGTGTGCAAAGCGCCTTCGAGGTCATGGCAGCGGCAGCGGGGGCCGGATCGCGGGGGCTCAAGGTGGCCGCGCTGCGGGACTTGCTCGCCAGGGCCACCCCTCTGGAGGCGAAGTACCTGGTGAAGATCATCACCTCCGATCTGCGCGTGGGCCTGAAGGCGGGCCTTCTGGAGGAGGCGGTCGCCGCGGCCTTCGCCCCGCCGTCGCGGACGGGTGCGCAGCGCACGTTGCTGCCCCAAATCCGCCGCGCCCACATGCTGCTTGGCCACATGGGCGAGGTGGCGGTGCTGGCGCGGCGGGGTCGGCTGGAGGAGGCGCGGCTTGCGCTGTTTCACCCCTTCCACTTCATGCTGGCACAGACCATCTTTACCCCCGAGGAGGCTTTCGTGCCGGGGCGCCGGTCGCAGGGGGTCGCGCTGCTGGTGGAGGACAAGTACGACGGCATCCGCGCGCAGGTGCATGCAGGCAACGGGCGCGTGACCATCTACTCCCGGACGCTGGACGACGTCACCGCCTCATTCCCCGAGCTGCTGCCGGCGCTGCGGGGGCTTGCCGGCCGCTACATCGTCGACGGGGAGATCCTGGCCTGGCGGGGGGAGCGCCCGCTGCCCTTCTCCCTGCTGCAGCAGCGGCTGCGGCGCAAGGAGCCCGGTCCTCTGGTGGACCGCATCCCGGTGGTCCTGTTCGTCTTCGACCTGCTTCACCTGGAGGGGGTTGACCTGCTGGCGGCGCCGCTGAGGGAGCGGCGCAGGCGCCTGGAGCAGCTGTCCTTCTACGGGCCGGTGCGGCCCTCTTCCGCCACTGTGGCGGAGGATGCCGACCACCTGGCGCGGCGCTTCCGCGAGGCGCGCGCCCGGGGGAACGAGGGGCTGGTGGTGAAGCGCCTGGACTCGGCCTACGCGCCGGGGCGCCGCGGCCGGCAGTGGATGAAGTGGAAGGAGGAGCTGGCCTCGCTGGACGTGGTGGTGGCTGCGGAGCACGGGCACGGCCGGCGGGCCGGGGTCCTCTCCGACGTCACCTTCGCCGTGCGCGACGGCGGGCGGCTGGCCACCATAGGCAAGGCCTACTCCGGGCTCACCGACCGGGAGATCGCGGAGCTGACCCGCTGGTTTCACGCGCACACGGTGGCGGACCTTGGGCGGGTGAAGGTGGTCCGGCCGGAGGTGGTCCTGGAGGTGGCGTTCGATGCGGTGACGCGCAGTGCGCGGCACGACTCCGGCTTCGCCCTGCGGTTCCCCCGCATCAAGCGGTGGCGGCAGGACAAGACCGCCGCGGAGGTCAATACCCTGGACGACGTGCGGCGCATCTACGAGCGTCAGGTGGTCCGTCCGCACAGCGAGGAGGAACGGGCGGGGAGCCCGGCCGGCGGAGGAGGCGAGCGGCAGTGATGAGCGCAAGGAGGGACGGCCCGGTTCGGCGCGTCGCCGTGCGCGCGGGCAGGGGGCTCCTGGGGGCGCTTCTGCTGCTGGCCCCTGCGCTGTCCCTCCAGCTCCTCCTGCCTTCGGCGCTGGGGGCGCCGCAGGCGCCGGACGCCCCCACCGTCTACCGTATTGATGTCGGGGGCGTGATCGCCCCCTCCACCGCGCGCTACATCATGCGGGCCATCCAGCTGGCGGAGGAGGAGCGGGCGGAGGCGCTGCTCATCCGTCTGGACACCCCCGGCGGCCTGCTCAAATCCATGGACGACATCACCAAGGCCATGCTGAACAGCAGCGTCCCCATCATCGTCTACGTGGCGCCGCAGGGGGCGCGCGCTGCCTCCGCGGGGGTCTTCGTCACCTTCGCGGCGAATGTGGCCGCCATGGCGCCGGCGACCCGCATCGGCGCCGCCCACCCGGTGGCCGTGGGACAGGGCGGGCAGGGAGAGCAGGACAGGACGGTGCTGGAGAAGGTGACCAACGACGCCGTGGCCAATATCCGCGGACTGGCCCGGCGCCGGGGCCGGAACGCCGACTGGGCGGAGAAGGCGGTGCGGGAGAGCGTCTCGGTCGACGAGGAGGAGGCGGTGCGCCTGGGGGTGGTGGACCTGGTGGCCCCCAGCGAGGACGACCTGCTGCGCGCGCTGGACGGCCGGGTGGTGACCACGGCAGTGGGGGCGGTGACGCTGCGCACACGCCGTGCCAGAGTGGTGCCCGTGCGCATGGACATCACCGAGCAGTTCCTCAACCTGCTCTCCGACCCCAACATCGGCTTCATCCTGCTCAACATCGGCATCATCGGTGTGCTGGCCGAGCTGTACAATCCCGGCCTGATATTCCCCGGAGTGGTGGGCGCCATCGCCCTGGTCCTGGGCCTGGCCTCCTTCGCCATCCTGGAGGTCAACGTGGCGGGGCTGGTGCTCATCGCGCTGGCGGTGGTCATGTTCATCGCCGACCTGAAGATCCCCGGGCACGGCGTCCTCACCTTCGGCGGGGTGGTGGCCTTCATCTTCGGGGCGATCCTGCTCACCTCGCGCCAGGCCCCCTTCCTGCGCATCTCCCTGCTGCTGATCCTGGGGGTGGCCGCTGTGCTGGCGGCTTTCTTCCTCTTTGCCGTGGGGGCCGGCATCCGGGCGCAGCGCGCGGTGGTGCGCAGCGGGGCGGAGGGGCTGGTGGGCGCGGTGGGTGTGGCGCGCACGGTACTGGACCCGGAGGGGATGGTCTACGTGCGCGGCGAGATGTGGACGGCGCGGGCGGAAGGCCGCCGCATCAACGAGGGGGAGCGCGTGCGCGTGGTGGGCATGGAGGGGCTGACGGTGCACGTGCGGCCGGAGGAGATGTGACGGTCGTCATCTGCACGCGCAGCGAGGAGGAGACCCTCCTGGTCGGGCGCCTGGTCGGCGGCCACCTGCGGCGCGGAGACGTGGTGGCATTGAGCGGCGAGCTGGGCACGGGCAAGACGGTCCTGGCGCGGGGCATCGCCGCCGGAGCCGGCGCCGCCGGGTACATGGCCAGCCCCACCTTCACCCTGATCCGCGAGTACGCCGGCCCTGTCCCCGTCTACCATGTGGACCTCTTCCGCCTGGAACCGGCGGAGGCCGCAGAGCTGGGGCTTGAGGAGCTGGTGGAGAGGGGTATAACCGTGATCGAGTGGGCGGAGAAGGTGGCGCCGCTTTTGCGCCCGCCGCTGCTGCGGGTGGATCTGGCCTACGGCACCCACCCCGAGGAGCGCATCCTCCACCTCAGTGCCGCAGGCGAGGGCCCGACCGCGGCCGCCGCGGCGGCGGCCGCCGCCCTTTCCGGCGCCTCTCCCGCCCGCGCCTAGTGGCGATGCTCGTCCTGGGTCTGGAGACGGCCACCTCCTATGGCGGCGTGGCCCTGGTCGGTCCCCAGGGGCTGCTGGCCGAGTCCACGGCGCTGGTGCCCATGCGGCACCTGGAGTGGCTGATCCCCGCCATCGACCGCGTGCTCGCCGACGCCGGCGTCTCCCGGGCGCAGGTGGAGGGGCTGGCCGTCTCCCAGGGCCCGGGGGGTTTCACCGGGCTGCGCATCGGCATCGCCACAGCGGCGGCCTGGGCGCGGGCCTGTGGCGTGCCTCTGGTGGGGATCTCCACCCTGGAGGCTCTGGCCGCCTCCGCCCCCGCCTCCGGCCTGGTGCTGCCCGTGCTCGACGCCAAGCGCGGCGAGGTGGCGGCGGCGGTATTCCGCAGAGAGGACGAGGGGCACCTCACCCGGGTCCACGAGGATGCGGTTCTCCCCCCGGAGGCGCTTGGCAGCCTCGTCCCCGGAGGAGAGCCGGTTCTGCTGGTGGGGGACGGGCTCGCACGCTGGCTCGAGGTGATCCGGCGAGCCGTCCCCGACGGATGGCCAGCTCCTCCGCCGCTTTGGGTGCCGCGCGCCGCGGTGACGGCCGCTCTGGGGCGGGAGCGGCTCCTGGCCGGGCAGCGGGACGACCCCTACAGGCTGGCGCCGCTCTACGGCCGTCGCCCCATGGTCGTCTGACCGCCCGCGGCATCTTCGGGAAGCCGCGCCCCCGGGATGCGCTATGATACGGTAAGCGCTGCATGGTCAAGGAGATCACCCGCGTCGAGATCGCGCCGATGACGCCGGCGGATATCCCGGCGGTTCTGGAGATCGAGCGCCGCTCCTTTCCCAGCCCGTGGCCGCGCGACGCCTACGAGCACGAGCTGGACCAAAACCGCACCGCCGTCTACGTGGTGGCGCGGCGGGAGGGGACCGTCGTCGGCTACGCCGGCATGTGGGTGGTGATGGACGAGGCGCACATCACCACCATCGCCGTCCACCCGGGGATGCGCGGGCAGGGGATCGGTGAGCGGCTGCTGGTCGCCCTGATCGACAGGGCCGGGGAGCGGGGCGCCCGGTGGGTGCAGCTGGAGGTGCGCCGCTCCAACACGGTGGCGCAGAGTCTCTACCGCAAGTACGGCTTCCGGGAGGTGGGCGTGCGGCGCCACTACTACAGCGACAACGGGGAAGACGCCCTGGTCATGTGGACGGGCAATATCTGGGAGGAGGAGTTCCGGCGACGCTACGAGAAGCTGCGCGCCGCCCTCCTCGGATCCTGACCTATTGGCCGTGCTGCTGGGCATCGAGACCTCCTGCGACGAGACGGCCGCGGCCGTCATCGACGCCGGCTTTCGCATCCACAGCAACGTCGTCGCCTCTCAGGCCGACCTGCACCGCCGGTTCGGGGGCATCGTCCCCGAGCTGGCTTCGCGCCGGCACATCGCGCGCCTGCTGCCGGTGCTGGACGAGGCGCTGGAGCGGGCGGGGGTCACGCTACAGGCCGTGGAGGGCGTGGCGGTCACCCGCGGTCCCGGCCTGGTGGGCAGCCTGACCGTGGGCGTGGCCGCGGCCAAGGCGCTGGCCTACACCTGCGGCCTCCCTCTGGTCGGCGTGAACCACCTGGAAGGGCACATCTACGCCAACCGCCTGGACCGCCCCGCCTGGCCGGTGCCCGCGGCGGTGCTCATCGTCTCCGGGGCGCACACCGACCTGGTCCTCATGCGGGAGGAGGGCAGCTATCAGGTGCTGGGGCGCACGCGCGACGACGCGGCCGGTGAGGCCTTCGACAAGGTGGGGCGCCTGATGGGACTGGGCTACCCGGGCGGTCCCCCCCTGGATCGCCTGGCCGAGGAGGGACATCCGGACCGCGTCCCTCTGCCGCTGCCCTTCCCCGACGGCGTCTACGACTTCTCCTTCAGCGGGCTGAAGACCGCCGCCCTGCGCGCCTGGCGCACCCGGCCCGCGGACGCAGGCTTCGCCCGCGATTTCGCCGCCAGCTTCCGGCAGGCGGTGGTCGAGGTCCTGGTGGCGAAGCTGTTCCGGGCGGTGGACGCGTATCGCCCCCGCGGGGTGATGCTGGCGGGCGGGGTTGCAGCCAACAGCCTCCTGCGGCGGCGGGCGGAGGAGGAGGCGCGGCGGAGGGGCCTGCCACTGCTTGTCCCTCCGCCGCAGCTTTGCACCGACAACGCGGCGATGATCGCGGCCGCAGGAGTGGCGCGCCTGCTGAAGGGGGAGACGGACGGATTCGACCTCTCCGTTGCGGCCGACCTCCCGTTGGCCTGAGCCAGGCCCGGGGAGGGACCTCGTTCTCCGGTTGGGGACTCGGTCGTCGGTCGGTGCGGTCGAATGTTCGCCTTCCGGGGATGGCCGGAAGCCTGTGGATAATGTGCACAAACCTGTGGGCAAGGCAAGTGAAGCCGTCCTCGCGCATCCTTCGCGGGGGGCTGGAGGGATTTCCCATCGTTCACGGTCTGTTGGAAACGCGCCGGCCCCCTCCGTCGGTTCCGGGGGGAAATAGGGGCTTGCATCGTCCGGGCCGGCTGTCTACCATTACGGGTGCTAGCACTCACCGACCCAGAGTGCTAATCGCCGGCCCACCCCGGCTGCGGGGTGTCCCGGGTCGGTCGATCCAGATTCCCCCGGCCGCTGCAGCGGCCGGCGAAGGCAAAGGAGGGACCAGAGGATGCAGCTTCGGCCACTGGGCGACCGCGTGGTCGTCAAACCCCTGGAGGAGGAAGAGCGCACCAAGGGCGGGATCGTCCTGCCCGACACCGCCAAGGAGAAGCCCCAGCACGGCGAGGTCGTCGCCGTCGGTCCGGGGGAGTGGGACGATGAGGGTAAGCGGCGGCTGCCCCTGGACGTCAGCGTCGGCGACCGGGTGCTCTTTGCCAAGTACGCCGGCACCGAGGTCAAGATCGAGGACCAGGAGTACCTGATCCTGCGCCACAGCGACATCCTGGCCGTGGTGGAGAAGACACCGGCCAAGGTGTAGATCCTCCTGCCTCTCTGACGGGACGGCCGCGGGATTCCTGCCCGCGGGTCCGAACCGGAGGAGGGCCGGGAGGTCGTGGCCGAGGGAGGTGACAGCAGTGCCGAAGATTCTCGCGTACAACGAGGAGGCGCGGCGGTCCATGGAGCGCGGCGTGAACAAGCTGGCCGACGCCGTGCGCATCACCCTGGGACCCAAGGGCCGCAACGTGGTGCTGGAGAAGAAATTTGGTTCCCCCACCATCACCCACGACGGTGTGACCGTGGCCAAGGAGATCGAGCTGGAGGACCCCTTCGAGAACGCGGGGGCGCAGCTCGTCCGCGAGGTGGCCACCAAGACGGAGGACGTGGCCGGCGACGGCACCACCACCGCCACCATCCTGGCGCAGGCCATGATCCGCGACGGGCTCAAGATGGTGGCCGCGGGGGCCAACCCCATGGCCCTGAAGCGGGGCATCGATCGGGCCACTCAGCGCGTGGTGGAGCACGTCAAGTCGGTGGCCAAGCCGCTGGAGACCAAGGACGAGATCGCCTACGTGGCCAGCATCTCCGCCAACGACCCCGCCATCGGCCGGCTCATCGCCGACGCCATGGACAAGGTGGGCAAGGACGGCGTCATAACCGTGGAGGAGTCCAAGGGGATCGAGACCACCGTGGAGGTGGTCGAGGGGATGATGTTCGACAAGGGATACATCTCCCCGTACTTCATCACCGACCCCGAGAAGATGGAGGCGGTGCTGGAGGAGCCCCTCATCCTGATCACCGACAAGAAGGTCAGCGCGGTGAAGGACCTGCTCCCCGTGCTGGAAAAGGTGGTGCAGGTGGGCAAGCCGCTGCTGATCATCGCCGAAGACGTGGAGGGCGAGGCCCTGGCCACCCTGGTGGTGAACAAGCTGCGCGGCACCCTCTCGGCGGTGGCCGTCAAGGCCCCCGCCTTCGGCGACCGGCGCAAGGCCATCCTCCAGGACATCGCCATCCTCACCGGCGGCCAGGTGGTCAGCGAAGAGGTGGGGATGAAGCTGGAGAACGTGGACGTCAAGCACCTGGGGCGGGCGCGCCAGGTGAAGGTCCGCAAGGAGGAGACCATCATCGTCGGCGGCGCCGGGAGCCAGGAGGAGATCCAGAAGCGTATCCAGCAGATCCGCAAGCAGATCGAGGAGACGGAGTCCGACTACGACCGGGAGAAGCTGCAGGAGCGGCTGGGGAAGCTCTCGGGCGGCGTGGCCGTGATCAAGGTGGGGGCGCCCAGCGAGGCGGAGCTGAAGTACCGCAAGACGCGCACCGAGGACGCGCTGCGGGCGACGCGCTCCGCCGCGGAGGAAGGCATCGTCCCGGGCGGCGGGACGGTCCTGGTCACCGCGGCCGCCGCCCTGGAGAAGCTGGAGCTTCAGGGTGACGAAGCCATGGGCGCCAACATCGTCCGCCGAGCCCTGGACGAGCCGGCCCGCCAGCTGGCGGTGAACGCCGGCCAGGAGGGGTCGATCATCGTGGAGCAGACGCGGCAGCAGCCGGCGGGGTTCGGCTACGACGTCCTCTCCGGGAAGTTCGTGGACATGATGAAGGCCGGCATCGTCGACCCGGCGAAGGTCGTCCGCATCGCGCTGCAGAACGCGGCCAGCATCGCGGGGCTGCTGCTTACCACCGAGGCGATGGTCGTGGAGAAGCCCGAGGAGGAGAAGGAGACTCCCACTCCGCCCACGCCTCCGATGTAACGGAGACCCCTGCGAGGTGGTTCGTGCGGGCGGGGGGTAGAGGGCCCCCCGCCCGCAATTCGTTCGCGGCTTTCCAAACGATTCGACAATTACGAACTTTAGAGAGTTCCTGCTTGTTTCCGTCCGCCAATGCCGACAGAATCGTTCCGGAGGAGACCTGCACTCGCGGGCTCTCCATCCGAAACGCGAAGATTTGGGAGATATCCAGTCATCAGGGTACTGATTGTCGGCAGCGGGGGGCGGGAGCACGCCCTGGGATGGGCGCTTGCGCGCTCCCCGCACCGCCCGCACCTGTGGTTCGCTCCCGGCAACGCCGGCACCCTGGCCCTGGGGCCCTCCGTGCCGGTCGACCCCCTGGACATCCCCGCCCTGGTCCAGGCCGCATGGGGCCTTCGCGCCGACCTCACGGTCATCGGCCCTGAGGCGCCGCTTGCGGCGGGCGTCGTCGACCGCTTCCGCGCGGCCGGCCTGCCCGTGGTAGGACCCTCCCAGGCTGCGGCGCGGATCGAGTCCAGCAAGGCCTTCGCCAAGGAGGTTATGGCTGCCGCCGGCATCCCCACAGCACCCTGGCGAACTTTCGACGATGTGGGCGACGCGGTGGCCTTCGTCCGCAATGCCGGCCGGCCGCTTGTGGTCAAGGCCGACGGGCTGGCCGGAGGTAAGGGGGTGGCGGTCTGTCGCAACCCCGCGGAGGCGGAGGCGGCGGTCCTGCGGGCGATGGTGGAGGGAGCGTTCGGCGCCGCGGGGCGGCGCGTGGTCGTGGAGGAGCGGATCGCGGGCGAGGAGCTGAGCGCCCTTGCGGTGACCGACGGCCGGGCCGTGCGGCTCCTCTTGCCCGCACGCGACCACAAGCGGCTGCTGGAGGGCGACCGGGGGCCCAACACGGGCGGGATGGGGGCGGTGGCGCCCGTGCCCCTGGACGCATCCACGGAGAGGGAGGTTGTCGGCATCCTGGAGCGCGCCGTCGCCGAGCTCGCCCGCCGGGGATGTCCCTTCACCGGCATCCTCTACGCCGGCCTGATGCTCACCGACCGCGGGCCTCAGGTGCTGGAGTTCAACTGCCGCTTCGGCGACCCGGAGGCCCAGGTGATCCTGCCTCTGCTCGCCTCCGACCCCGTGGAGCTGCTCCTGGCGGCGGTGGAAGGCACCGCGCACCGGCTGGCGCCGCGCTGGCACGCCGGGGCGGCCGTGGGGATCGTCCTGGCCGGCGGCCGTTACCCGGAGGCGGCGGAGCGCGATCTCCCCATCGAGGGGCTGGAACGCACCTGGCCGCAGGTCGTCGTCTTCCACAGCGGGACCGCCTTGCGGGAAGGTCGCGTGGTCACCGCGGGAGGGCGGGTCTGCACGGTGGTCGCGCGGGGGGAGTCCGTGGAGGCCGCCCGCGACCGGGCCCTTGCGGTCGCCGGGGAGATCCGCTTTGCAGGTCGGCAGTACCGTCGCGACATCGGGCTGCGGACCGCCCTGCTGCCCGTGACCGGCGGCGCGCCCGCCCCCGGCGACGGCCTGGTTCCAGGGAGGCCGGAGGCCGGCACAGGTGCGGGGTCCGGGGAGGGGCGGAGCGCCCGGCCGCGGGTGGGGATCATGGTGGGCAGCGAGTCCGACCTCCCCATGGTGGAGGAGGCCGCGGCGGTCCTGCGGCGGCTGGGCGTGCCCTTCGAGGCGACCGTAGCCTCTGCCCACCGCTCGCCGGAGCGCGCCCGCCGGCTGGCCCTGGAGGCGGAGGGAAGGGGATGGAGGGTGATCATCGCTGCCGCGGGCGGGGCCGCGCACCTGGCTGGAGCCGTGGCGGCGCACACGGTGCTGCCGGTAATCGGCGTACCGCTGGAGGCGACTCCTCTGGGCGGCCTGGACGCCCTGCTATCGACGGTGCAGATGCCACCGGGGGTTCCTGTGGCCACGGTGGCCATCGGCGCCTGGGGGATGCGCAACGCGGCTCTGCTGGCGGCGCAGATCCTGGCGGCGGCGGACGAGGATCTGCGGGAACGCCTGCGCCAGGAGAAAGCCCGCCTGGCGGAAACGGTGGAGGCCCAGGCGGCCGCGGTACAGGCAGCCGCGGCCCGCTTCGGTGAGGAGGCGCGGCCGTGAGCGTCACAGCCGTTGTCGGCGGGCACTGGGGGGACGAGGGGAAGGGGCGGGTGGTCGACGCCCTGGCCGCGGAGGCCGACGTGGTCGTCCGCTTCAACGGCGGCAGCAACGCCGGGCACACTATCGTCACCGAGCGGGGGACCTTCCGGCTGCACCTGGTCCCCTCGGGCATCTTCCACCGGGGGGTGACCTGCCTGCTCGGTCCTGGCGTAGCCGTAAACCCCGACGTCCTGCTGCAGGAGATGCGCGACCTGCAGGCCAGGGGGGTGGACACCGCGGGGCTACGCATCTCCGACCGGGCGCACCTGGTCTTCCCGCACCACCTGGTGCAGGACGAGCTGGAGGAGGAGGCGCGCGGCCCCGCCGCCCACGGCACCACCCGTCAGGGCATCTGGCCGCTTTACGCCGACAAGGCGGCGCGCATGGGGGTGCGGGTGGGGGACCTCTACCTCGAGGACTACCTTCGCGATCTCCTGGGCTACCTCGGGGCGCGGAAACAGGCGTTGCTGCGGGGCCTCTACGGCTTCACCGACTTCGACCCCGCCGACCTGCTCCGACGCTGCCGGGCGTGGCGGGAGCAACTGGCCCCCTACGTGGTGGACTCCCACGCCCTCATCCAGGAGGCGCGGCGGGCGGGGCGGCGGCTGCTGCTGGAGGGGCATCTGGGCGTGATGCGCGACCTGGACTGGGGGCTGTATCCCTACGTCACCTCCTCGACTTGCCTGCCCGGAGGCGCGGCGGCGGGCGTGGGAATCCCCGCGGCGGAGATCACCCGCGTCATCGGCGTGGTCAAGGCCTACACGACCGCCGTGGGCGCAGGGCCGTTCCCCACGGAATTGCCCGATGCCATGGGAGACCGGCTGCGCCAGGCGGGGCAGGAGTACGGCGCGCGGACAGGGCGGCCGCGGCGCTGCGGCTGGTTTGACGCCGTGGCCGCGCGGTTCGCTGCGGAGGTGGCCGGATTCACCGAGCTGGCCGTGATGAAGCTGGACGTCCTCTCCGGCTTCGACCGGGTGAAGATCTGTGTCGCCTACCGGGACGGTGCGCGGCTGCTGTCCACCGTGCCGCACACCGCGGTGATGGCCCGCGTCCAGCCCGTCTACGAGGAGTGGCCGGGGTGGTCGCTGGACGGGCCGGTGCGGACCTTCGAGGAGCTCCCGCCCCAGGCCCGGCGCTTCGTGGAGCGGCTGGAGGTCCTGGTCGGGCGCCCGGTCACCCTGGTGGGCGTGGGTCGCGGCCGGGAGACGCTGCTGCGGCGGGCGTCCCCGGCGGAGGCTGCGGGTGCTTGACCGCTACGCCACCCCGGAGATGCAGGCGCTGTGGGCGCCGGAGAACCGCTTCGCCCTCTGGCTGGAGATCGAGCTGCTGGCGGCGGAGGCGCAGGCCGCCCTGGGCCAGATCCCTGCGGAGGCCGCGCAGCGGCTGCGCCGCGAGGCTCGCGTGGGCACGCCGGAACGCATCGCCGAGATAGAACGCACCCAGACTTCCCACGACGTGGTCGCCTTCCTGCGCTCCGTGGCGGAGGAGACGGGCGAGGTCGCCCGCTTCCTGCACCGCGGGTTGGGCTCCGCCGACGTGGTGGAGACGGCGCAGGCGGTGCTGCTGGTTAGGGCCGCCGACCTGATCGACGGAGCGCTGGAGGAGCTGGCCGCCGCCCTGGGCGACCTGGCGCAGCGCCACAGGGAGACGGTGATGGCCGGCCGCACCCACGGCGTCCTGGCCGAGCCCATCACCCTGGGGTTGAAGGCGGCGCTGTGGTTCAGCGAGGTGCGGCGGGGGCAGCAGCGGCTGCGTCGGGCGCGCGAGGGCGTGCGCGTGGGCAAGGTCTCCGGCGAGGTGGGCACCTACGCCCACCTCGACCCCCGGGTGGAGGCGCACGTGTGCCAGGCGCTGGGGCTGGTCCCCGCCCCCGTCGCCTCCCAGGTGCTGCAACGGGACCGTCATGCCGAGTACCTGGCGGCGCTGGCCGTCCTGGGCGGCACCCTGGAGCGGGTGGCCACGGACCTCCGTACCCTGCAGCGCAGCGAGATCGCGGAGGTGGAGGAGCCGTTCCGCACCGGACAGACCGGCTCCTCGGCCATGCCGCACAAGCGCAACCCCATCCTCTGCGAGCGCATCTGCGGCCTGGCCCGCGTGCTGCGCGGGCAGGCGCTGGCGGCCATGGAGAACCAGGCGCTGTGGGGGGAGCGGGACATCTCCCACTCCTCCGCCGAGCGGCTGCTCTTCCCCCAGGCCACCACGCTTGTCCACTACATGACGCGGCTGCTCGCCCAGGTCATCCGCGGGCTGCGCGTCTATCCCCAGGCCATGCAGCGCAACCTCTGGCGCTACGGCGGGGTGGTCTTCAGCCACGCGGTCCTGCTGGCGCTGCTGGAGGAGGGGTGGCCGCGCGAGGAGGCCTACGCCGCGGTGCAGGCCGCAGCCATGGAGGCGCTGGAGACCGCGGGGGACTTCCGCGCGCTGGTCGCCGCGCGCGGCCTGCTCCCTGCGGCACGCCTGGAGCGGTGCTTCGACCTGGAGCCCCACCTGCGGCACATCCCGGCCATCATCGACCGCGTCCTGGCCGGAGAGGGCGACCTTCGACCGGTGGGAGGGCGATGAACTCCAGGGCGCTGGCCGCTACCGACCTTCCCTTCCCCCTGTTGGCGCGCGGCAAGGTGCGCGACGTCTACGCGCTGCCCGGCGAGCGCCTGCTCCTGGTGGCCACCGACCGCCTCTCCGCCTTCGACCACGTGCTGCCCACCCCCATCCCCGACAGGGGGCGCGTCCTCACCCGGCTCTCCGCCTTCTGGTTCGCGCGCACCGCGCACCTGGTGCCCAACCACCTTCTCTCCCTGGATGTGGACGGGCTGCTGCTCCCTTCCGACCCGCGGCTGGCCCCGCTGCGCGGCCGGGCGATGGTGGTGCGGCGGGCGCGGCGGATCGACGTGGAGTGCGTCGTCCGCGGCTACCTGGCGGGATCCGCCTGGGAGGAGTACCGCGCGACGGGGACGGTGGGAGGCGTGAGGATGCCCTCCGGCCTCAGCCAGGGCTCTCCGCTGCCCCGGCCGCTCTTCACCCCCGCCACCAAGGCCGCCGTCGGCCACGACGAGAACATATCGCGCACCCGGGTGGAGGCTCTGCTTGGGGCGGCGCTGGCGCGCCGCCTGGAGGAGGTATCCATAACCCTCTACCGGTACGCGCACGACCACGCGGCCGCCTGCGGCCTGGTGCTGGCGGATACGAAGTTCGAGTTCGGCCTGGGTCCGGGGGAAGCTCTCCTGCTCATTGACGAGGCGCTGACGCCAGACTCCTCCCGCTACTGGGACGCCGCCGCTTACCGGCAGGGCAGCCTGGAGCCCTTCGACAAGCAGTTCGTCCGCGACTACCTCACCCGCATCGGCTGGAACCGGGAGCCGCCCGCCCCGCCGCTGCCCCCCGAGGTTGTGGCGGCCACCACGGCGCGCTACCGCGAGGTCTACCGGCGGCTGGTGGGCGAGGCGCTGCAGGAGGAAGGGCCGTGAGGACGGTGCGGGTGGTGATCACCCTGAAACCGGGCGTGCTGGACGCCCCGGGGCGGGCCATCCGCCAGGGGCTGGCGGCGCTGGGCTTTCGCGTGGAGGAGGTGCGCGCGGGGAAGTACCTGGAGCTGGTGCTCCCCGACGGCCCCGCCGACGTCGAGGGGATGTGCGCGCGCTTTCTGGCCAACCCCCTGATCGAGACCTGGCGGATCGAGGAGGAGCGGCACTCGGCGCCGGGAGGCGCGGCCCCGTGATCTGGGGGGTGGTCACCTTCCCCGGCTCCAACTGCGACCGGGACTGCGTCCACGTGCTGCGCCACGTGCTGGCCCAGGACGTGCGCCAGGTCTGGTACGAGGAGCGGGCTCTGGAGGGGCTGGACGCCGTGATCCTGCCGGGCGGGTTCTCCTACGGGGATTACCTGCGGCCGGGCGCCATCGCGGCCACCGCGCCGGTGATGGCGGCCCTGCGCGCGGCGGCGGACCGCGGCGTGCCGGTCCTGGGCATCTGCAACGGGTTTCAGATCCTGACCGAGGCGGGGCTGCTCCCCGGGGCGCTGTTGCGCAACCGGACCCTGCGCTTCATCTGCCGCGACGTCTGGGTACGCGTCGAGTCCGTGCGCACCCCCTTCACCCGCGGGCTGCGTCCCGGCCAGGTGCTGCGCATGCCGGTGGCGCACGCCGAAGGCCGCTACGCGGCCCCCCCGGCCGCGCTGCGCGCCCTCGAGCGGGAGGGGCGGGTGGTCTTCCGCTACTGCGACCCCGCCGGCCGGGTGCGCCCGCGGGCCAACCCCAACGGCGCCGCAGGGGCCATCGCCGGAGTGTGCAACGCGGCCGGGAACGTTGTGGGGATGATGCCGCATCCGGAGCGGGCTGCGGAAGGTCTGCTGGGGTCGGAAGACGGACGCCGCCTCTTCGAGTCGGCCCTCCTGACCCTGGCCGGGGAGCGCTGAGGGATGGCACCGCCGCGCACGGAGGTACCTATCCCGGTGGATGCGGCGGCCCGATGCGGCCTGGCGCCTGAGGACGAGGCGGCGGCGCGTGCGGCGCTTGATCGGCCTCCCAACCCCGTCGAGGCGCGGTGCCTGGCGGTGATGTGGTCCGAACACTGCGCCTACCGCCACTCCCGCCGGGTGCTGCGGAGGCTGCCCGCAGGCGGGGACGGCGTGCTCCAGGGACCGGGGGAGAACGCCGGTGTCGTGAGTATCGGAGGAGGGTGGGCGCTGGTCTGGAAGATGGAGAGCCACAACCACCCCAGCGCCGTCGACCCCCACAACGGCGCGGCCACGGGCGTGGGCGGCATCATCCGGGACGTCCTGGCCATGGGGGCGCGGCCGGTGGCGCTGCTGGACGCCCTGCGCTTCGGCCCGCTCACCGATGCCCGCGCCCGCCGCCTCCTTGGCGGCGTCGTCGCCGGCATCGCCGCCTACGGCAACAGCGTCGGCGTGCCCACCTTGGGAGGGGAGCTGGCCACGGATCCGGCCTACGCACAGGCGCCGCTGGTCAACGTGGCCTGCCTGGGGCTGGTGCGCGCAGACCGGATCGTCCGGGGCCGGGCCGCCCCGCCCGGAGCGGCGCTCCTCTACGCCGGCGCTCGCACCGGCCGGGACGGCATCGGCGGGGCGGCCTTCGCCTCCGGCGTCCTGGACGCAGCCTCCCAGACACGGGACCGCGCCGCCGTCCAGATCGGCGACCCGTTCGCAGGCAAGTGCCTGATCGAGGCGACCCTGCAGGCGCTGGCCACCGGAGGGGTCCTTGGCCTGCAGGACATGGGCGCAGGCGGCCTGGCCTGCGCCGCCGCGGAGATGGCCGCCCGGGCCGGCACCGGGGTGGTCCTGGACCTGGACCGGGTGCCGCTGCGGGAGCGGGACCTCGCGCCCGTCGAGGTGCTGCTGTCCGAGTCGCAGGAGCGGATGCTGCTGGTGGTGCGCCCCGCCGACGCCCCCTCTCTGGCGGCGGTCTACCGTCGCTGGGGGCTGGAGGCGGAGGTGGTAGGAAGGGTCACCGCAGACGGGCGCTTTCGCGTGCGGGCGCGGGGCGCCACGGTGGCGGACCTGCCGGTGCAGCTGCTGACGCATGCTCCGGCGCGGCACGCAGTCGCCGTGCCGGCCCCGCCCGGGGCTCCCCTGATGCCGCACGCCGTCCCCACAGAGCGGGCGCTGCTGGCGCTGCTGGCCGCGCCGGAGGTGGCCGACGCCGCGCCCATCTACGAGCAGTACGACCACATGGTCCAGACGCGCACGGTCGTCCGGCCGGGTCGGGGGGCCGCGGTCATACGGCTTCCGGAGCTGGCCCCGCAGGGCCTGGCGCTGACGGTGGACGGCTGCGGCCGCTGGTGCGCCGTCGACCCTTATGGGGGCGCCGCAGCCACGGTGCTGGAGGCCGCGGCCAACCTGGCCTGTGCCGGGGCGGAGCCGCTGGCGGTGACGGACTGCCTGAACTTCGGCCGCCCCGAGGACCCGGAGGTGTTCTGGACCTTCGTCCAGGCGGTGGAGGGCATGGCCGCAGCCTGCCGGGCGCTGGGGGTTCCGGTCGTGGGGGGCAACGTCTCCTTCTACAACGAGGGACCCAGCGGCCCGATCCTGCCGACACCCGTGATCGCGATGGTAGGGCACCTGTTTGAGGTCACGGCCCCGGGCGAAACGGGCGAAGGGGATGCCCTCGTCCTGCTGGGATCCGCAGCGCCCGGCCTGGGCGGATCGCTCTACGCCCGCGCGCTGTGGGGCGCGCTGGCTCCGGGGTTTCCCCGCCCCGACCTCGAGGCCGCCCCGCGGACCATAGCCTGCGTGCGCCAGGCGGTTCGCCGCCGCCTGGTGGCTTTCGCCCACGACGTCAGCGCCGGTGGGGTGGCCCTGGCCCTGGCGGAGTGCTGCCTCATCCTGGGCCGGGGCGCCGACGTCACCCTGCCGGGACCCGGCGACGCTGCGGCCCTCTTCGGCGAGGGCGGTACCCGCGTGATCTGTGCGGTCGCGCCGCACCACCTGGAGCCGCTGCAGTCCCTGGCGGATAGGTGCGACGTCCCCTTAGTCCGGCTTGGCCGTCTTGGCGGGAGCAGGCTGCGCCTGGCTGTCTCAGGCGGCGTGCGGTTCGACCTCTCCCTGGCCCGACTGCGCCGCGCCTGGGGGACCCTGGCCCGGGTGCTGGTGTGAGGGAGGCGGTGGAAGAGCGCATCTGGAAGGATGAGTGCGGCGTCGCCGCTGTGGCCTGCCGCGACCGGGCCACAGCGGCGGCGCCGCTATTGCACCTGGCGCTGTACGCGCTACAGCACCGCGGCCAGGAGAGCGCGGGGATCGCCGCCTCCGACGGCTGCCGGGTGCGCGTGCACCGCGACCTGGGCCTGGTGGCGCAGGTCTTCACCCCCCAGGCCATCCGGGCGCTGGAAGGTTGGCTGGCCGTGGGGCACGTCCGCTACGCCACCATGGGGTCGGCCACGCTGGCCAACGCGCAACCCATCGTCGTCCCCTCACCGTGGGGACCGCTGGCCGTGGCGCACAACGGGAACCTGATCAACGCCCCGACGCTGCGCCGCACCCTTGAGGGCGCGGGGTGCGCCTTCACCTCCAGCACCGACACCGAGGTGATCGCCCACCTGATCGCCCGCGCTCCGGCCGCCACGCTGCAGGAGGCGGTCCGCTGCGGGATGCAGCGACTGGAAGGGGCCTTCACCGTGGTGCTGCTTGCCGGGGAGACCATCGTGGGGTTTCGCGACCGCCACGGCATCCGACCGCTGGTGGTGGGAGGCGGCCCCGGCTTCTGGATGCTGGCCTCCGAGACCTGCGCCTTTGACCACACCGGCGGACGGCCGCACCGCGAGGTCGACCCAGGGGAGCTGGTGGTCTGCACGGCGGAGGGCACCAGGGCCCTGCCCGTGCTGGAGGTCCCCCGGCGTGCGCACTGCGTCTTCGAGTACATCTACTTCGCCCGGCCGGACACAGCGCTGTTCGGGCGCAACGTGCACCAGGCGCGCCGCCGCATGGGCCGCATCCTGGCCCGCGAGCACCCGGCGGAGGCGGACCTGGTGGTGCCCGTCCCTGACTCGGGGAGCTCGGCGGCCATGGGCTATGCGGAGGAGGCCGGACTGCCGCTGGAGATCGGCCTGATCAAGAACCGCTACGTCGGCCGCACCTTCATCGAGCCCAGCCCGGCCGTGCGCCAGACCGGCGTGCAGATCAAACTCAACGCCGTGCGCGAGGTTGTCCGGGGGCGGCGTGTCGTTCTGGTGGACGACTCCATCGTTCGCGGAACCACCAGCGCCCGCATCGTGGCGCTGCTGCGCGGCGCGGGCGCCCGCCAGGTCCACATGCGCGTCAGCAGTCCGCCCATCCGCTTCCCCTGCTTCTACGGGATCGACACCAGCAGCCGCGGCCAGCTCATCGCGGCCACGCGGTCGGTGGAGGAGATCCGCGCGCACCTGGGAGCCGACTCGCTGGGCTACCTGAGCCAGGCGGGGCTGGTGGAGGCGCTGGAGCTGCCCGCCCGGGTGCTGTGCATGGCCTGCCTGGACGGGCGGTACCCCACGCGCGTGCCTACCGAAGAGGAGGCCGGACGTGCCGCGCTGGAGCGGGGGGCGCTGCAGAGCGCCGCTCCCTCGGCGAGCCCAGAGCGCGTCCGCTGACCTGCTGCATGCGTCCCCTTTCCTACCGCAGAGCCGGCGTGGACGTGGCGGGCAAGGCGCGCCTGCTGGAGGCGCTGGGTCCGCTGGTCGTCCGCACGTTCGGGCCGGACGTATCCCCCTGGGGCGGGTTCGCGGGGGTGCTGAATCTGCCAGGCGGGGCGGACCGCCTGGCCCTCACCGTCGACGGCGTGGGTACCAAGACGCTCCTGGCCCGCCGCCTGGGCCGGGACCGCGTGGTCGGCGCGGACATCGTCGCCCACTGCGCCAACGACCTGGCCACCGCCGGCGCCAGGCCGCTGTGCTTTGCCGACTACGTGGCCATGGGTCGCCTGGACGGCGCGGTGCTGGCGGCCCTGGTCGAGGGGATGAGCGAGATGTGCCTCCGGCTGGGGATCCCCCTGGTCGGCGGGGAGACCGCAGAGATGCCGGGGGTCTACCGGGAGGATGCCTACGACGTCGCCGGCGCCATGGTCGGTGTGGTGGAGACGGAGCTGGGCCCGGGGCATGTCCGGCCGGGCGACCGAATCATAGGCCTGGCCTCCACCGGGCTGCACACCAACGGCTACAGCCTGGCCCGCCGGCTTGTCGAAGGGCGCGACCTGCGCCGGCACGAGGTCGCGCTGGGCGGACCCCTGGGGGAGGCTCTGCTGGCGCCGCACCGCTGCTACGCGCCGGCCCTCCTGCGGCTCTTCGCCGCTGTGCCGGTGCGCGCCGCCGCCCACATCACCGGCGGGGGGCTCGTCGGGAACATCCCGCGGGTGCTGCCGCCGGGCCTGCAGGCTCGCCTGATCCCGGCCTGGCCCGTCCCTCCCGTCTTCCCTTTCCTGCAGCGGCTGGGGAGGCTCGAACAGGAGGAGATGCGCCGGGTGTTCAACCTGGGTGTGGGCATGGTGGTGATCGTCACCCCCTCGGAGGTGCCGCGTGCCCTGGCCCTACTGCAGGAGGCCGGGGAGACGGCCTGGCCCATCGGGGAGGTCGTCCCCGGGGAGCGCGGGGTGGTGTTCGGCTGATGCGCGTCGGAGTGCTGGTCTCGGGATACGGCTCCAACCTCCAGGCGCTGCTGGACGCAGCGGCGGCGGGCGCTCCTTACACGGTGGCGGTGGTCATCGCCAATGTCGCCGGCGCGCCCGCCCTGGAGCGCGCACGGCGGGCCGGGGTGTCGGCACACCTGGTGGAGCACCGGGGGCGGCCGCGGCGGGAGTTCGAGGAGGAGCTGCTGCGGCTGCTGCGGGAGGCCCGGGTGGACCTGGTCTGCCTGGCCGGGTTCCTCCGCATCCTCTCTCCCTGGTTCGTCTCGCACTTCCGCGGGCGCATCCTCAACATCCACCCGGCGCTCCTGCCGGCATTCGGGGGCCGCGGCATGTACGGCCTGCGGGTGCACGAGGCGGTGCTGGCGTCCGGGGCAGCCCAAAGCGGCTGCACGGTCCACCTGGTGGACGAGACGGTCGACGGGGGACCGATCCTGGCCCGGGCCACCGTCCCCGTACTGCCCGGCGACACCCCCGAGACCCTGGCCGCCCGCGTGGCCCAGGCCGAGCACCGCCTCTACCCGCAGGTGGTGCGGGCGATCGCCGCCGGGCGGCTCCTGCCCGGGCTCGCCGCCTCACCCGCAGGAGGATGACGGATGATGACGGAGACCGTGCGCCGCGCCCTGATCAGCGTCTCGGACAAGAGCGGCCTGGTGCCGTTCGCCGCAGCGCTGGTGGATATGAGGTTCGAGCTGGTCTCCACGTCGGGGACCGCCCGCGTGCTGGGGGAGGCGGGGCTGCCCGTGACCCAGGTCTCGGCGCTGACGGGGTATCCCGAGCTGCTGGGCGGCCGGGTTAAGACCCTGCACCCGGCGATCGCCGCCGCGGTGCTGGCCGACGGTCCCGAGCACCTGGCCGAGCTGGCCGCACAGGGCATTCGGCCCATCGACCTGGTCGTGGTCACCCTGTATCCCTTCGAGGAGGCGGCGGCGCGCGGGGAGCGCCTGGAGGAGCTCGTCGAGTGGATAGACATAGGCGGAGTCACCCTGCTGCGGGCGGCGGCAAAGAACTGGCGGCGCGTGGGCGCGGTCTGCGAGCCGGCCCAGTACGCGCGTGTGCAGGAGGAGCTGGCACGCAGCGGCTCCCTCTCGGAGCGGACGCGCCGCGAGCTGGCCGCGCACGCCTTCGCCCGCGTGGCCGCATACGACGCGGCCATCGCCGCCCGCCTGGCCGGCGAGGACGCCTTTCCCGACCCGCTGGTCCTGGTCTTCAGCCGGCGCGCCCTGCTGCGCTACGGCGAGAACCCCCACCAGCGGGCGGCGCTGTACACCGTGCCTACGCCGCCGCCGGAGGAGGTCACTGGCGCGGAACTGCTGCAGGGTAAGCCGCTCTCCTACAACAACCTGACCGACCTGGACGCGGCCTGGGCGGCGGTGCGGGAGCTCGCTCCGCCTGCTGCTGTGGTGGTCAAGCACGCCACGCCCTGCGGTGCGGCGCTGGGAGCCACCGCAGCCGAGGCGGTTCGGCGCGCCATCGCCGCCGACGCCATCTCCGCGTTCGGCGGCATCCTGGCGGTCAACGCTCCCGTGGACTCTGAGGTGGTGGAAGCCCTGGAGGGCGTCTTCCTGGAGGCGCTGATCGCCCCGCAGATCACAGACGGCGCCAGGCGCGGGCTGGCGGGGCGGCGGAGCCTCCGCGTTCTGCAGGCGACGGTGGGGACTCCGCCCTCTGCCGGTTCCGCCCTGGCCCGGGCGGTGCGGTCCCTCCCCGGAGGGCTGCTGGTGCAGGAAGCCGACGCGGCCGGCCTGCCCCGGGAGGAGAAGGTGGTCACACGCCGCGCTCCCACCCCCCAGGAGCTGGCAGACCTGCGCTTCGCCTGGCTGGTCTGCAAGCACGTCCGCTCCAACGCCATCGTCCTGGCCGCCGCCGGGCAGACGGTGGGGGTGGGAGGGGGTCAGACGAGCCGCGTGGACAGCGTCCGCCTCGCCGTATCTCGGGCCGGCGCGCGGGCCCGCGGCAGCGTGCTGGCCTCCGACGGTTTCTTCCCCTTCGCCGACGGTGTGGAGGAGGCGGCGGCCGCTGGGATCACCGCCGTCATCCAACCGGGAGGGTCGGTCCGCGACCGGGAGGTGGTGGCCGCGGCGGACGCCCGCGGGCTCGCCATGGTCTTCACCGGAGAGCGGCACTTTCGCCACTAGGTTCAGCGGGAGAGGACTGCCGCCACCGCCGCCCCCACCGCGGTGGCGGCCACGTTGACCACGTCATTCGTCACCCACCGCCATCCTCCGACGAGCCGCCGCTGTCCGCCGCAGGTGCACACCCGCACCTCCCCTTCCTGGCCGCAGGCGGGGCACAAGTAGCGCGCCTGCAGCGTCGCTCCCAGGAGGCTGTCTACCAGGAACCCGGCCACGCCGCCCGCGGCCACAGGGACGATTCGAACGGGACCTTCCCGGAGGACGAGCCGTCCCAGCACGGCGACAAAGATGGCCCCTCCCACGCCGGCGGCCGTGCCCAGGGGAGAGACCCCTCCGGAGCGGCCGCGCGGGACGACAGCCCCCGTGGTGATCAGCCGCGGCATCCGCCGGCTGAGCAGGCCGATCTCCGTGGCCCATGTGTCCGCGGCGGTGGCGGCCATGGCGCCCACCGCCGCAGGGAGCGCCCGCGAGGAGTCCAGGGCGGCACCCGCCAGGGCGACCGCCGCCGGAACGGTTCCGTTGGCCAGGACCTGGGCGGCCGAGCGGCCGCGGCGGTGCTCCGGCTGCAGCTTCTCCCCGCGACGGTACCAGGTGAGCACCGCCGCGCCGGCAAACGTCCCCACCAGGGTGACCGCCAGCCCCCATCCTCCGGCCAGCAGCACCGCGACACCGACGGCCAGTGCGGCCGCCGCCCCGCCGGCGGTGAGGAGGCGGAGGGCGTACGCCCCCAATGTGGCGGCGATCCCCAGGACGAGGGCGATGAGGAGAGGGGGCACGTCGCGGGATTCCAAGGAGGCGGCGTCTCCTCCTGCGCCGCGGCCCCCGCGCGCCTGCGGCGCCGGCCGCGCGCCCACCGCGCCCGCCGACTTGGCTTGACAACCCCTCGGGTGACTGGTAGATATAGAAGATGCCTCGGGGAATGTACCCGCCGGAACCTTGAAAATCGCATAGTGGTAAGGAGCCGCATCGAACCAAGCGCTCAGAGAGCGTTTGGGCCTGGGAAATTCCTTTGGATTTCCGACGGAGAGTTTGATCCTGGCTCAGGACGAACGCTGGCGGCGTGCCTCAAACATGCAAGTCGAGGGAGGGTTGCCCGGGGGCTTGCCCTCGGGTTCAACTCTACCGGCGAACGGGTGAGTAACACGTGGGTAACCTGCCCCGAAGACGGGGACAACCTCGGGAAACCGGGGCTAATACCCGATACCCTCACCGGGTCGCATGACCTG
>FWWM01000981.1_pt1 | contig 91194 bp, 79 predicted proteins | sample 2228351 | NCBI WGS metagenome assembly FWWM01 (sample SAMEA103939774, study PRJEB20133) | metagenome | reverse complement strand
CCGCCTCCCCCGCCGCCGCCGCCGCCTCCGCCGCCGCCGCCGGCCTACGAGGCCAAGCAGTTCATCGTTTACTTCCCGTTTGATCAGTACGTGATCACGCCGGAAGCCCAGGCGGTGATCAACGACGCGGCCAACTACGCCAAGGGCGGCAACGCCACCCGCGTCGTGGTCGTCGGCCACACGGACAGCTCGGGTTCGCCCGCCTACAACGTTCGTCTCTCGGAACGCCGTGCGAAGGCAGTGGCCGACGCGCTGGTCGGTTCGGGCGTCAACCAGACGGCCCTGTCGGTCGACTGGAAGGGCGAAACCCAACTCGCGGTCGCCACCGGCGACGGCGTGAAGGAACCGCTGAACCGCCGCTCGACGATCGACATCAACTTCTAAGTCGATCCACAGCGTTGAAGATTGGAGCCCGGCCGAGAGGCCGGGCTCTTTTCGTTTCCCCGCGAGGAATGGAGCGCGCGCTCAGATTGGGAGCTGGGTCGTCGACTTCACTTCCTCGAGCACCGCATAGGTCCGTGTCTCCCGCACGCCGGGGATCCGGACCAGAACGTCCTCCAGGAACTTCCGCCACGCGGCCAGATCGCGCACCCGGCTCTTGATCAGATAGTCGAAGCCGCCCGCCACCATGTGGCACTCCAGGACATCCGGCGCGCGGCGCGCGGCGGCGGCGAACGTCTCGAACACCTCGGGTGTCGTGCGGTCCAGCACCACCTCCACGAAGATGAGCACCCCGCGTTCGACCATCTGGGGGTCGACGAGGGCGGCGAAGCCCATGATGTAGCCGCTCTCCCGCAGGCGCCGGACGCGGTCGGAACAGGCCGACGGCGACAGGTTGCATCGCTCCGCCAGATCCGCGTTCGATATCCGCCCATCGGCCTGCAGCATCCGGAGCAGACGGCGATCGGTGTCGTCCAGGCGTAGAGCATTCGGCATTCTTCGTCCTCAGGCGCGATCGTTCGGCGAACTCGCAAATCTAACGTAGCACATTCGGAGAAGTGTAGATTATTCCGGACGCGCTCAAACGAGAGGCTCACAGATGGCGTTCGATCACCTGGACGACGGCAAGTTCACCGACGAACGTACGGCGCTGGCCGCGGCCCTGGCGGCCCGTCCGTTGAGCCAGCAGGATCGTGAAGCCGTGCAGACCGAGGCCGAGGCGCTGGTGCGCGCGGCGCGCAAGACGGCCAATCGCCAGGGGGTGGTCGAGAGTTTCCTCCAGGAATTCAGCCTGTCGACTCGCGAGGGCCTGGCGCTGATGTGCCTGGCCGAAGCCTTGTTGCGTACGCCGGACGAGCAAACGCGGGACAAGCTGATCGCCGAGAAGATCGCCTCGGCCGACTGGGCCAGCCACGCCGGGAAGTCGGACTCCGTGCTGGTCAACGCCTCGACCTGGAGCCTGATGCTCACCGGCAAGCTGATTGATCCCGATGACGCGGCGCGCGCCGACCTGCCCGGATTCATCAAGAAGCTGGCTGGCCGGCTAGGCGAACCGGTGATCCGTCGCGCCGTTGGCGCCGCCGTGCGCATCATGGGCGAGCAGTTCGTGCTGGGCGCCACAATCGAGAAGGCGATCCGCCGCGCCAAGGGCGACAACTTCGTTTGCTCGTTCGACATGCTGGGCGAAGGCGCCCGCACCGACGCCGACGCCGACCGCTACGAGAAGGCGTATGCCGACGCCATCCTCGTGGTCGGCCGCCACGTCGCCGACCAGGGGCCCGAGCGGGGGCACGGCGTCTCGGTAAAGCTGTCGGCGCTGTCGCCGCGCTACGAAGCGCGCCAGTCGCAGCGGGTGTTCACGGATCTCTATCCGCGTATCAAGCGGCTCGCCGAGCTGGCGGCCGGGGTGAACATCAACCTCACGCTCGACGCCGAGGAAGCCGACCGGCTGGCGATCTCGCTGGAGATCCTGGACTGGCTGGCCCGCGAGCCCGCCCTCGGCGCCTGGCGCGGCCTTGGGCTGGCTGTTCAGGCCTACCAGAAGCGCGCGCCGCAGACGATCGAGGCGGTGGCCAACATCGCCCGCGCCAGCGGCCGTCGGCTGATGATGCGCCTGGTCAAGGGCGCCTACTGGGACTCGGAGATCAAGCGCGCCCAGGTGGCGGGCCTCGAGGGCTATCCCGTCTACACGACCAAGGCCGCGACCGACGTCAGCTATCTGGTCTGCGCCCGCGCCCTGCTGGGGGCCGCGCCGCACCTCTACGGCCAGTTCGCCACCCACAACGCCCATACCCTGGCGGCGGTGCGCCTGATGGCCAGCCAGATGGGTCTCTCGCCCGAGTTCCAGCGCCTGCACGGCATGGGCGAGGCGCTCTATGCCGCCGCCCACGAGCGCTACGGCGACTTCCCCTTGCGGGTCTACGCGCCCGTCGGCAGCCACGAGGACCTGCTGCCCTATCTGGTTCGCCGCCTGCTGGAGAACGGCGCCAACACCTCCTTCGTCCACGCGTTGCTCGACGAGAAGACTCCCGTGGACAAGGTGGTCGTCGACCCGATCGCCGTGGTCGAGGCCGCGGGCGCCGGCCCGCACCCGCGCATCCCGCTGCCCCGCGACCTCTACGGCCCCAGCCGCCGCAACTCCGGGGGCCTGGACCTGTCCATCGCCGACGTCCGCGAGACCCTGGTCGAAGCAGTGAAGCGCGAGGCCGCCGCCTCGCACTGGGCCGGTCCGGTCGGCGCGGGCCTGTCGGCGGTCGAGCTGCCCACCGACGCGGTGGTCCGCAATCCGGCCAACGGCGATCCGGTGGGCGAGGTGGTGTTCGCCCGGCCCGAGCACATCGACGTCGCCTTCGCCGCCGCCCGCAAGGCGCAGCCGGCCTGGGACCTGCGGGGCGGCGAGGGCCGCGCCAAGGTGCTGCGCGCCATGGGCGACGCGCTCGAGACGCACCGCGAACGCCTGATCGCCATCTGCGTGCTGGAGGCCGGGAAGACCATGGCCGACGCCATCGCAGAGGTGCGCGAGGCGGCCGACTTCTGCCGCTACTACGCCCACCTTGCCGAGCGGCAGTTCGCGAGCCGGGAAACCCTGCGCGGGCCCGTGGGCGAGACCAACCAGCTCAGCCTGCACGGTCGCGGCGTGTTCGTCTGCATCAGCCCCTGGAACTTCCCGCTGGCGATCTTCACCGGTCAGATCGCCGCCGCCCTGGCTGCCGGCAACGGCGTCCTGGCCAAGCCGGCCGAGCAGACGCCGTTGATCGCGACCGAGGCGGTGAGGCTGTTCCACGCCGCGGGCGTGCCGGCCGACCTGCTGCACCTGCTGCCCGGCGACGGCGCGACCGTGGGCGCCGCGCTGACGGCCCACGCGGGCTGCGACGGCGTGGCCTTCACGGGGGGGACCGAGACGGCCTGGGCGATCAACCGCAGTCTCGCGGCGCGGAATGGCCCCATTGTTCCCTTTGTCGCCGAGACCGGCGGCCTCAACGCCATGTTCGTCGACACCACCGCGCTGCGCGAGCAGGTGATCGACGACGTGCTGACCTCGGGCTTCGGCTCGGCGGGCCAGCGCTGCTCGGCGCTGCGGATGCTGTTCGTGCCCGACGATACCGCCGACCTGCTCATCGACGGCCTGAAGGGCGCCATGCAGACGCTGGTGGTGGGCGACCCCGCCGACCCGCGCACGGACATCGGCCCGGTCATCGACGCCGAAGCCAAGGCGGCGCTGGACGCCCACCTCGCGCGCCTGGAGAGCGACGCCAAGGTGTTGGGCCGCCTGCCGACGCCCGAGGGCGGTCACTTCTTCGCGCCGACCCTCGCCGAGATCCCCGACGCCTCGTTCCTGGCCAAGGAGGTGTTTGGCCCCATCCTGCACGTGGTCCGCTATGATCCCGCCAAGCTCGACGAGGCCGCAGCCCCGCTGGTTGAGGCCCGCTACGGCCTGACGCTGGGTGTGCACAGCCGCATCGAAGCCTTCGCCGAAGATGTCCAACGCACGGTCCCGGCCGGCAACGCCTATGTGAACCGCTCGATGATCGGCGCGGTGGTGGGCGTCCAGCCCTTCGGCGGCGAAGGCCTGTCGGGTACGGGCCCCAAGGCCGGCGGCCCGCATGCGCTGCTGCGTTTCGCGGTCGAACGGGCCGTGTCCGTCAACATCGCGGCCCAGGGGGGTGACCCGGCGCTCCTCAACCTTGACGCCTGACCCGAACGTCCTGCCGAGGTGCGACCGACGCGGGCCGTCGTCCTCAGGCCGCCAGCCTGTCTTTTCGCATGCGCAGGGTGGCGACAAGACCCGTCTCCTGCCAGTCGTATGACAGGACGCCGCCCAGATCGTGCGCGATGCTGCGGGAGATCAACTTGCTGCCGAAGCCCAGCATGTCCGGAGGCCCCGAGATCGCCGGACCGCCGGTTTCGGCCCACACCACGGAGACATCGCTCCCGTCGGTCGTGCTGGAGACGTCGAGCACGCCGGCGCCGGTCGACAGGGCGCCGTGCTTGACCGAGTTGGTCGCCATCTCATGGATGACCAGCGCGAGGGTGGTGGCCGTCCGCTCTCCGACGCCCATCCGGGGAACCGCCACACGGATGCGCCCGGCGAACGCGCCTGGATCATCGTAGGGCGCGAGCAGCACGGAGAACAGGTCGCCCAGCAGCGCCGCCTTGCCTTCGTGACCGGGCAAAGGACGCACAAGGTCGTGCGCCCGTCCCAGCGCGGTCAGGCGTTGCGTGAGGGCCTCGGCCATTTCGGCGATCGAGTTCGTGGACTGTGAGGTGATCCGCGTCAGCCCGGTGGCGATGGCGAGCAGGTTCTTGACGCGATGGCTCATCTCGCCAGCGAGCAGCTCGTGGCCTTCCTCCGCCTGCTTGCGCCCGGTGACATCCAGGAAAATGCCGAACATCACGCCATCGAGGATGCCTTCGTCCGCGCCCTGACCGCGCGCGGAGATCCAACGCACCTCGTCGCCCAGCAGGATGCGGAAGTCGATCTCGTAGGCGCCCGTCACGGAACGGGTCGCCGTGAAGGCGGCGCGGACGCGATCACGATCGGCGGGGTGGATATGGGCGGACAGTTCTTCGAAGGCCACCTTGTCGGCCCAGGCCAGACCCCATAGTCCAAAGGCGCGCTCGTCCATCGTGAACCGGTCGGTCTCCACCTGCCAGGACCACAGTGCGACGCTTGCCGCGTCGATCGCGAGGCGCAAGTGCTCAGGCCGCCAGACGGGTGAAGCCGCTCCCTGCGCAGACAGTTGTTGAACTCCTCAGGGAACCGGCGCGCATCGCGCCATCCTACCTGGGCACATCCGCTGCATTTGGGCCATGGGCCATCGCGGGGCCGCGCCGCTGACGGGACGCCCCCGCGGCGCGCGTTGCGGACGATCTTCGGTCCTGCAAATCGGCGATCAGAGTCTTGCCTATCCTCGCCGGCCGAGCGTCCGAACTTTCTCCCGCGGCGCCACCTCCGGCCCAGCTTGGCGTTTAGCTCCTTTGAGCCGGTGACGGGCGAGGGACAATGACGCTGCAGCAAGCCCTGGCCTTTGGCCTGATGGGCGTGACCATCATCGGCTTCATCTGGGGCCGGTGGCGCTATGACGTGATCGCCGTCATGGCGCTGCTTGTCGGTGTCACCCTGAACATCGTGCCGGCCAAGTCGGCCTTCGACGGCTTCAAGAACGACATCACGGTGATCATCGCATGCGCGCTCGTGGTCAGCGCCGCGTTCGCCAAGTCGGGGGTGGTCGAACTCGTTCTGCGACCGCTGCTCCCGCACCTGAAGGGCGCCACGTCCCAGGTGTTGCTGTTCGCCGGCGCGGTGACCGTGCTGTCGATGGTCACAAAGAACGTCGGCGCCCTGGCGATCATGATGCCCATCGCGCTGTCGGTGGCGAAGCGGACCGGCACGCCGCCATCGCGGCTCCTGATGCCGATGTCGTTCGGGGCGCTGCTCGGCGGCACGGTCACCCTCGTCGGCACCTCACCCAACATCATCGTGAGCCAGGTGCGCGAGGAAATCCTGGGCAAGCCGTTCGAGATGTACGACTACGCGCCCGTCGGCCTGGGGGTTACGGCGGTCGGACTTGTGTTCCTGGCGCTGGCGTTCCGTCTGCTGCCGGCCCAGCGGCCGACGCCCGAGACGATGGACGCGGCCCTGGCCGCCAATCCCTATATGACCGAGGTGCAGGTGCCGGAGACCTGGGACCCTGGCGCCACGACCATAGGCAAGCTGGACCGGCTTGCCGGCGGCGACGTCACCGTTCTGGCGCTGCTCCGCGACGGCCAGCGCAGGGCCGCGCCGCACGCCAACACCCGGCTCAAGCCCGGCGACATCCTGCTGCTGGAGGGCGACCACGCCGAATTGGACGCCCTGATCACGCGGCTGAGACTGAAGCTAACCCGCTCGGACCGGCCCATCGCCATGGAGGCCCCGACCGAGGAGGTCCGGGTCGTCGAGGCCGTGCTGGGCGCCGAGTCGATATTGATCGGTCAGTCGGCGCGCCAGGCCGACCTGCACGGCGCCTACGGTGTGAACCCGTTCGCTGTCAGCCGCGCCGGATATCGGATGACCACCGAGCTCAACACGGTTCGGCTGCGCAGCGGCGATGTGGTGGTGCTCCAGGGCGCCGAGCGTGCGCTGCCCGGCGTGCTGAAGACCCTGGGCCTGCTGCCATTGGCCGAGCGGGCGGTGCGACTGGGCGGGATCCGCCATGCCCTGGCGCCGGCGGCGATCCTGGCCGGGGCCATGATCCTGGTGGCCCTGAAGGTGTCTCCGGTGGCGATCGCGTTCTTCGGCGCCGCAGCGCTGATGGTGGCGGTGGGCGCCATCCGCATGCGCGAAGCCTACGCGGCCCTGGACGGGCCGTTGCTGGTTCTGATCGCCTGCCTGATCCCTGTTTCGGACGCGATCCGGGCGACCGGAGGATCGGAGCTGATCGCCCAGACGATGGCCGATCTGTTCCGCGGACAGTCGCCCGTCCTGGCGCTGGCGGCCGTCATGGCCGTCGCGATGGCGGCCACACCGTTCCTGAACAACGCCGCGACGGTGCTGATCGTGGCGCCCATCGGGGCCAGCCTGGCCCAGCTACTGGGCTTGCGGCCCGATCCGTTCCTGATGGCGGTTGCGATGGGCGCCGCCTGCGACTTCCTCACGCCCATTGGGCATCAGTGCAACACGCTGGTCATGGCCCCGGGCGGCTATCGGTTCATCGACTATCCGCGCCTCGGCGCGCCGCTCTCTCTCATCGTCCTGGTGGTGGGAACATCGCTGATCGCGATGGTTTGGCCATTGACCTAGTGGGTGTTCACAGTTCCGTGAGTCCGCGTTTCGCGTAACGGATTCCGCCGAGAGCGAGGGGGTGCGCGTTAACGTCTCATTAGCGAAAAAGTCTGTGTGCGGCGGGGTCCGCCTCATTGACGAGTCGACGGTGTCAGTGCCCCATATGTGGACTGGTTCGGGGGTAGAACCACTATATGTAGGGCGGAGGGCCGTAGAGCCTTCCTTCGAGGGGCTTAGGCGGGACATGAGTGAAGCGGCCAAGGTTGGGATTGCCGAGACTTCTGAACGGGTTGCAGCCCGAGCGGATCGACCGCAGCTGCAGCTGGTCCGAAAGGTCGAAGTCGACCGTTCGCGCGACGCGCTGCTGACCGACTTCGGAAAGACCACGCTGGAGGATCGCTACCTCCTCCCAGGCGAGAGCTACCAGGACATGTTCGCCCGCGTCGCGACGGCCTACGCCGACGACGCCGACCACGCCCAGCGCATCTACGACTACATCTCCCAGCTCTGGTTCATGCCGGCCACGCCGGTGCTGTCGAATGGCGGCGCAGGCCGGGGCCTGCCCATTTCCTGCTTCCTCAACGCCGTGCCGGATTCGCTGGAAGGCATCCAGAGCGTCTGGAACGAGAACGTGGCGCTGGCCTCGAACGGCGGCGGCATCGGCACCTATTGGGGCGGCGTCCGCTCGATCGGCGAGAAGGTGAAGGGCGCGGGCCAGACCAGCGGCATTATCCCCTTCATCCGCGTGATGGACTCGCTGACTCTCGCGATCAGCCAGGGCTCGCTGCGCCGGGGCTCGGCGGCGGTCTACCTCGACATCCACCATCCCGAGATCGAGGAGTTCCTCGAGATCCGGAAGCCGTCGGGCGACTTCAACCGCAAGTCCCTGAACCTCCACCACGGCATCAACATCACCGACGAGTTCATGGAGGCGGTCCGCGACGGCGCCATGTTCGGCCTGCGCAGCCCGAAGAACAACGAGGTGCTCCGTGAGGTCGACGCGCGTTCGCTCTGGCAGAAGATCCTCGAGATCCGCCTGCAGACCGGCGAGCCCTACCTGATCTTCTCAGACACCGTGAACCGCGCCATGCCGCAGCACCAGCGCGAGCTGGGCCTGTCGGTGCGCCAGTCGAACCTCTGCAGCGAGATCATGCTGCACACCGGCAAGGACCATCAGGGCCTGGAGCGGACTGCGGTCTGCTGCCTGAGCTCGGTCAACGCCGAGACCTTCCTGGAGTGGCGCGACCATCCGACGTTCATCGAGGACGTCATGCGCTTCCTCGACAATGTGCTGGAAGACTTCATCACGCGCGCGCCGCCCGAGATGAAGCACGCCGTCTACGCAGCCCGTAGGGAACGGTCCGTCGGGCTCGGCCTGATGGGCTTCCACTCGTTCCTCCAGAGCCAGAACGTGCCGTTCGAGAGCGCGATGGCGAAGAGCTGGAACATGCGCCTCTTCAAGACGCTGCGACGCCAGTGCGACGCCGCCTCGCGCAAGCTGGCCGCCGAGCGTGGTCCGTGCCCGGACGCCGCCGAGCGTGGCGTGATGGAGCGCTTCAGCCACAAGCTGGCGATCGCCCCGACCGCCTCGATCTCGATCATCTGCGGCGGCACCAGCGCCGGCATCGAGCCGATCCCGGCCAACGTCTACACGCACAAGACCCTGTCGGGCACGTTCGCCGTGAAGAACCCCTTCCTCGAGAAGGTGCTCGATGCGGCCGGCCAGAACACCTCGGCCACCTGGGACTCCATTCTCCAGAACGAAGGTTCGGTCCAGCATCTGGACTTCCTGAGCCAGGACGACAAGGACGTTTTCAAAACAGCCTTTGAGATCGACCAGCGCTGGGTGGTAGAATTGGCCGCTGACCGGACGCCCGATATCTGTCAATCCCAGTCAGTCAACTTGTTCCTACCAGGGGACGTTGAGAAATGGGATCTGCATATGCTGCATTGGACGGCTTGGGAGCGTGGTTGTAAGTCTCTGTATTACTTGCGCTCCAAGTCGGTGCAGCGGGCGGCGCATGCCGGGGGCGACGAGGCGGCTGTGGTCGAGATACAGGCCCAGGGCCCGACCGACTACGAAGAGTGCCTGGCCTGCCAGTAGGCAAGGCTGCGGCGCCCGGTCGCGGGGCGGTTAACGACGCCGCAATTCGCGTGGCGCGATTATCGGCTTGTGGCCCGCTCCAATCGTGGAAGTGTGGGTACGGGACCCCGCCGCGCGGGTGGGGGATCGGGAGATGTGCATGCGTCGGGTGGCCTGCGCCGCCATCGCGCTGACGATCGCCGCCGGGGCCGCGGGCCAGGCGAGCGCCCAGACCCTTGTTCCCGACATCACGGCGGATCTTCTCAACCGCGCCGCCTTCACGGTCCGGGTCGAGACGGACCGGGACGTGCGCACGCCCGCCTGGCTTTCCGACGACCGCATCGACGTGACCCTGGTGCGCAACTGGCCGGGCGCCCTCAGCTTCCGGTCCGAGAGCGGGCTGGAGTTCGACGTCGCCCCGCACGCCGGCCTGGGGGTCGGAAGCCGCGGCGGCCAGGCCGAAGGCGGCGCCATGCTGACGGTGTCGAAGTCGCGCGAGCAGCAGGCGATGGACCGGCTGCGCGACATGGGGGTCGAGGACGGCGCCCGCCTGGGCGACGCGGGCCGCTGGTACCTGTTCGCCGCCGCCAGCGGCCGGGCCGTGGGCCTCAACATGCTGAGGGGCGAGAACGGCTGGGACCGCGGCGGCTGGACCACCGACCCCACCGGCGCCCTCGTCGGCGACGTCCAGGTGGGCGTCGGCTGGCGCAAAGGCGACACTCAGAGCTCGTTCGGCGTCATCCACCGCGAGGTGAAGGGCCGGCACATGGCCTTCGGCCAGCGCACCCGAGACGACACCGTCGCCGCCTTCACGTTCAGCTTCCGTCCGCAGAAGTAGCGCGCCGAAATGTTCGCGCGCCACGCGAACACGGTTGATCCACAACCCCGTCGCGGTCATCGTCCGTCCCAGTTGTTCGGGGAGCTTTGACCATGGGCCTGTTCCGCAAATTCGCCTTCGCCGCCGCCACCGCCGCGCTGTCGTTTGTTACCGGCTCGGCCTTGGCTGCGCCGGTCGTGCTCAATGCCAGCGCCACGGCCGCCGTCGCGGCAAACTCGGCGGACAGCACTTGCGCCAACGGGGACTGCAATGGTGGCTTCCTGACGGTCAATTACTCCGACGCCGCCTTCAACTATGGGCTGATCCAATTCGACCTGACAGGCGTGTCGGGCGCTTACGACCACGCCATCATCGCGCTGGAACACCGCTTCAATCAGCAGGAGGCGACGTTCGGCCTCTTCCAGGTGCTGGAAGCATGGGATCCGAACACCGTGACCTACAACACCCGCCCGCTTCTGGCGGCCGCACCGGTCGATACGATCTATCTGCACCCGCTGAACACGGGGCCGGACATTCACTACGCCGAGATCACGAGCCTCGCGAACGCGTGGCTGTCCGGTGCGGCCGACAACTATGGCTTGGCCCTGATGCGTATCGACGGCGACAACCCGTTCATCTACTGGTCGGCGGTCGGTGACCACGCGCCGCGCCTGTTCCTCGATCAGGAGCGGGGCCTGGTGCCTGAGCCTGGGACCTGGGCGCTGATGATCCTGGGCTTCGGGGCAGCTGGCGCGGGCCTGCGCCGCGCGCGCAGCGTCCGCTTCGTCTAAAGCCGGTCCCAGCCCGCGTCGAACGGATACCGCTGCGGCCAGAACGCCGCGAGACGCGGGTCGGCGTCGACGCGGCGCGCCACTTCGCCCAGCCGCGGGGCGACCTCGTAGAACCGCTGGCGGCGCGGGCGGAAACGGCTGACCACCGTCACGTAGAGGTCGAGCACGGTCATCGCCTCGCCCAGGATGTAGCGGCCCGGCGCGGTCCCGGCCTCCATGACCCCCCAGCATTCGGCGATGCGGTCGTTCAGCCGCCGCTCGACGACGAGCGCCTGGTCCGGATCCGACACCAGCCGCATCGGATCGTCCTTCAGCCAGTAGTGGGCGTAGATCGCCGAGCTGACGAAGCCCATCCAGCGCAGGAAGGCCGAGCGGCGCGGATCATCGGCGGCGGGCGCGAGGCCGGCCTCGGGGTGCAATTCCCCCAACCGCACCAGGATCGCGGCGCTCTCGGTCATCACCTCCCCGGACGGGAAGACCAGCGCGGGCACCTGGCGCATCGGGTTGGCCGGCAGGACCGCGTCGCCGGCCGCCGCCTGGTGAGGATCGTAGGTGGGCGCCTCGACCAGCTCATAGGGTTGGCCCATCAGCGTCAGCGCCGCCTCGACGACCACCCCGCCCGAGCCTACGGCGGAATACAAGATGTAGCGGTCAGTCATCCTTGGTCCACAATCTGTAGCAAGATTATCCACCGCCTGCGACGAAACTGCGGCTGCAAGCGGCGCGGAACAGGCTTACCTTTGTCTTAACGGGAGAGGGGCTCCTGATTCGACGACGAGGGTGGGTTCGATGGCGTCTTCCAACATCCAGCAGCTTCCGGGCCTGCTGACCCCGTCCTACGCCTACAAGCCGTTCCGCTACCCGTGGGCCTACGACTTCTGGAAGAAGCAGCAGCAGGTCCACTGGATGCCCGAAGAGGTGCCGCTGGGCGAGGACCTGAAGGACTGGGCGGTGAACCTCACCGACCGCGAGCGCAACCTGCTCACCCAGATCTTTCGCTTCTTCACCCAGTCGGACGTCGAGGTGAACGACAACTACATGGAGCGCTACAGCCGCGTCTTCAAACCGACGGAAGTGAAGATGATGCTGGCGTCGTTCTCCAACATGGAGACGATCCATATCGCCGCCTACGCGCTGCTGCTCGAGACGATCGGCATGCCGGACAGCGAGTTCACCGCGTTCCTCGACTACAAGGAACTGCGCGACAAGCACGACTACATGCAGCAGTTCGGCGTCGAAACGAACGCCGATATCGCCAGAACGCTGGCCATGTTCGGCGGATTCACCGAGGGCCTGCAGCTGTTCGCCAGCTTCGCCATGCTGATGAACTTCCCGCGCCACAACAAGATGAAGGGCATGGGCCAGATCGTCAGCTGGTCGGTCCGCGACGAGAGCCTGCACTGCGAAGGCATCATCAAGCTGTACCACGCCTTCAACAAGGAGACGGGCTGCGTCACCAAGGCGGTGGCGGACGATATCGTCGATTGTTGCAAGACCGTCGTCGGTCTGGAGGACAAGTTCATCGATCTGGCGTTCTCCGCCGGCGAAGTGACGGGCATGACGCCCGAGGACATCAAGCGCTACATCCGCTTCATCGCCGACTGGCGCCTGAAGCAGTTGCAGCTGCCCGAAGTCTACGGCGTGAAGGAAAACCCGCTCCCCTGGCTGCAGAGCATGCTGAGCGGCGTGGAACACGCGAACTTCTTCGAGGCGCGCAGCACCGAGTACTCCAAGGCCGCGACCAAGGGTCAGTGGCACGGCGGGGATGGGGTGTGGGCCTCGTTCGACGCGATGCAGGCGAAGCGGGCAGAGGCGGGGGCGCAGCTGCCGGCGGAGTGAGGGGGAGGGGGCGCTCCTGACTGAGGCCGTGTAAAAACTCCGGCACGTCGGCCGTATGATGCGGACGAGCGACGTCGGCGGTCAGGCCTTCATCGCCGCCATCAGCGGGCCGCTCCCGAGGATCTGCATCACCCGCTTCATGTTGTAGGCCAGCACGTGGAGGCCCATCTCCGTCTTCACGTTCTTCAGCCGCTTCATCAGTAGGTGCGGGTTGCCCATCCAGCTTTTGATCGTCCCAAAGGGGTGTTCGACGATCCGCCGTCGGGCGCGCATGGCGTAGGGCGCTAGGTCCATCCGGCGTTGCATGGCTTCTACTATGTGCTCATGCTCCCAGCGCATGATCCGCCGGTTGAGGCTGGTCGTGCACTGAGGCTTGATCGCACACGCGCGGCAGCTCTCCAGGTCCCAGTACCGGTGCAGCGTCAGCCCCTTCTCCACCGTGGTCATATGGTACGGGAGCAAGTTTCCGGCCGGACAGCGGTAGGCGTTCTGGTCGGCGACGTAGGTAAAGTCCTGTTTGCCGAAGCGGCCTTCCAGCCTGGCGTTTCCGGTCAGCGGCTTCGGGACGTAGGGCGTCACGCCGATGGCTTCGCAGGCCAGTATCTCTTCGCCGGCGAAGTAGCCGCGGTCTGCCAGTACATCGAGCCGCTCCACGCCCATGGCGTCCTTCGCCTTCGCGCTGATCGAGCTGAGCTGGTTACGGTCGGTCGGCGCCATGACGACGTCGTAGGCGACGATCAGATGATGCTCGGCGTCGACCGCGCTTTGGACGTTGTAGCCGACGATCCCGCTGCCCCGGCCGCTGGTCGCCATGGCGCGGGAGTCTGGGTCCGTCAGCGAGACCTGGCCGTCGGGCGCCGCGGCGAGTTGCGTCTCCATCGCCTTCAGCATCTGCATCTGCGTGCGCAGGGTCTCGATCTTGTCCTTCAGCTTTGCGGCTCGCGCTTCGACGGCTTCGCCCTCCTGGCGATCGGCAGTGTCGAGGTCCTGCAGGTAGCCGGCGATGTGGGCGGCGACCTGTTCGATCCGCCTCTTCAGCTTGGTCACCGTGAAGTTCTTGTCGCGCGTGTTCACCGCCTTGAACTTGCTGCCGTCCACCGCCGCCACCGCCTGCGTGAAGAGCCCGATCTGGCGGCAGAGCACGATGAAGTGGGCGCTGGCGGCCTGGATCGCCGGGCCATTGTCCTTCCGGAAGTTGGCGATGGTCTTGTGGTCGGGCGCGAGCTTCCCAGTCAGCCACATCAGCTCGACGTTGCGCTGCGCCTCACGCTCAAGCCGGCGGCTCGACTGCACCCGGTTCAGGTAGCCGTAGATGTAGAGCTTCAGCAGCGTCGCCGGATGGTACGCCGGCCGCCCCGTCGCCGCCGGCGTCAACACGAAGCCCAGGCTCCCTAGTTCTAGCTCGTCGACAAAGACGTCGATCACCCGGGCCGGATTATCCTCGCCGACATAGTCTTCGAGACAACTCGGCAGCAGCGCTGGCTGCCTGCGGGCCTCACCTTCGACGAAGCGGCTCATCCCCGCACCTCCGACATCGTGATGTCAGGAGTCTGCGCTGCTTCGCGGCGCACAGCACCTTCTTCGGCAGCCGCATTGCCTCCTCGAGCGGGTGAAGCCAGTCTGTGCGCATGATCGAAGACGCCATTGAGAAGGTCGAAATCCGGGAGGACGGCAGGCTCTTTGTGAAGCCGACGTCCCAGGCCTTCCCCTACATCTACAGGGCTGCGCTGGAAGTTGGCTGGGATCCCGCAGAACGATCGCTATTCAGCCCCAAACCCCGCGAGTGGACCTATCCGATGTGGTTCGGACACATCCTGGCGGCAGCTTCCACCGAGTACGGGGTCAATCTCTCGCTGACGTCCAACACGGAGTGGATCAACGTCCCGGACGAGTTGCGCTCCCAGATCGCTGACCCAACGCGCTGGAAGGATCCCGCTGCCTAACGAGTTCTTACACGGCCTCGACTCATCGCTGACACTAGGAGCGTCCGCTTGCGGACGCGAAGCCAGAGACCGCGTTCGACCCAAAGCGGACGGACGAGCGACGGTCATTCCGCCGCGACTATTCCAGAGTCGCCACCCACTCTGTGACGACGCGTGCGTAGAGGTCAGGATCCTGCGCGTGCATGAAATGACCCATTTCCGGGAATGACTGGTAGTCAAATCGCTGACCGTTGGCCCTGATCAGAGCGCCGACACGCTCGGCCTGTTCGTCCGACAGCGCCCCGGCAAAGAGCCCGGTTACAGGTTCGATTCCCCGGGAATGATGCGTCAACAGCACCGGCGTCTTCACGTGCGCCAGCATCCGCGCGTGGTCACAGCTCGCCGAAATTGTGCCTTCGATCGTCGCCCGGGCCCATTCCGGATCGTACTCTTTGAGCATCTGAGGTGGCGACGCCGGATCATAGGGCCGGGCCGCAAGCGCCGGCGGCATCGTGGTCTTGACGGCCGTCACGAAGCCCGGCCAGTCGCCGATGGACCACTGGTCGCCCAGATACTTCGAGAAGGCCGTGAACATCAGCGACACGAGACTCTGGTGTTGGTTGTGGCCGCTTGTCGTCTTCAATTCCGCGCCGAAAAGTGGTGGGTCCTCATAGAGTGCGGCGCGTATCAGACCGGGCGGCGCATAAGCGGACAGCCACGCGGACAGGACGCCTCCGGAGGAAAGTCCGCAAACGATGGTCGGCCGCTGGATGACGATCTGAGCGAACCGCACCAGATCGTTGCCCATGTTGTCGAACGTATAGCGGCCGGGCGTACGGGTGGAGCGCCCCTGGCCACGCAGGTCCACGGCATAGAGGCGGAAACGGTCTTCCAGACGTTTCATGACCTTCTCGTAGCCCCACCAGGACTCCGTCTGTCCGGGTACGAGCAGCAGGGCGGGCGCGTCGACGGGACCGGCCACGGCGTAGTTCATCGTGACCTCGCCAAGATCGACCGAGTGTTCGGCGTAGGCGTGAGGAACGAAGGTGTCTGTTGGAAACAGCAGCCCAGAATTGAGGCTCATTGAATTGGATCTTTCCAATAGGTTCTCAGGGCGCTGTTGCCCGGCCACTGGTCCAGCTTGGCCACAAAGGTCTCTCGGTCAATACGCCCCGGCGCCCCAGGTCGGCTTCCCACCCCTCTCTGACGTTCGTGGCGTCCGCTCTCGGCCAAAGGGGTCAACGTCCGCAATTGGCGCAAAGTGGAACTGGTCCAGCCACTGACCAAAAGAACAGCGTGGTTAAGCCACCGACCTGAGCCATGCGGAGAATTTCCGTATCGCTCCCTCGCGAGGATGGTTGGTCCGACGCAGAACGTAGAACCCATACCCGGGCAGCGACAGGTCGAAGGCTTTGACCAGGACGCCCTGGGCGAGCTCCGCCCCGACGAGCACGCTGCTCAACAATCCGAAGCCCTGTCCTGCGATCACGGCTTCGATCGCATGCAGCTCTTCGCGGAAGCTCAGGTGCTCCACCTGGTTGAAGCCTGGAACCTCGGCCTCCTTCGTCCGCGCAAGCCCGAGCCAGGTCTGCCAGGTGGGGGGATCGAGATCGCCCGGCGCCCAGTAGGCATGGACCAGAACCTGGCCCTTGAGCTCGGAGATCCGGCTCGGCGGATGACCCGAGGCCAGCAGCTTCGGGCTGCAGACGGGCCAGAAGCAGTCCGTCACCAGCTCATCATAGACGCCCGTGGCGGGCGGCTTGCGGCCGGTCGCGTAACGGATGGCCACATCGGCGTCGCCTGCCTGCAGGTCGACGACGCCATCGGTGCCGATCACCTCGAGCGGGATCTCTGGGTGCGCCTTGCTCCAAAGCGGCAGCCGGGGCACCAGCCATCGACTGGCGAAGGCGTTGGTGGTGGTCACCCGGAGAAACTGCTTGTCCTCCACCGCCCGAACGCCATGCAAGCCTGTCGCGAGCACCTCCAGGCCCTGCCGGACGTAGGGCGCCAGCTTGAGCCCGGCCTCGGTCAGGGCGAGAGGCCGAGGCCGGCGCCGGAAGAGGGCGTGACCGCAGCGCTCCTCCAAGAGCCGAATCTGATGGCTGACGGCCGTGGGCGTGACGCCCAGTTCAGTCGCCGCCTTCCTGAAGCTCAGGTGGCGCGCCGCGGCCGCGAACGCCTGCAGCTCGGACATCGAGGGCAACCTGGTCATAGCGCCAACCTAGATGAAATCTGCTCACCTTCGCATGAATCCATTCCGCGTTTCGCCCCGGCAATCGGCGTGGAAGCCTCGGTCGTCGAAACGGAGCCAAGCCCATGTCCTCAGCCCCTACGATCACAGACGGATTTACGGCCTTGGTCGAGGTCTTCCCAGGTGAGCTCCTCAGGCCCGGGGACGCCGGCTACGACGAAGCCAGGCGTGTCCACAACGGTCTGATCGACAAGCGGCCTGCGCTGATCGCCCGCTGCAGAAGCACCGCCGAGGTGGTTGGCGCGGTGAAGCTGGCTCGGCAACTGGGGCTGGAAACGGCGGTCCGGGGGGGCGGCCACAACGTTGCGGGGCGAGCGACCGTCGATGGCGGCTTCATGATCGACGTCGCCCCGATGAAGGGCGTTTCGGTCGATCCTGACCGTCGAACGGTCCGCGTCGAGGCGGGGGCCACCTGGGCGGAGGTCAATCGCGCAACCCAGGCGCATGGACTTGCTGTGACCGGCGGAGTGGTTTCCAGCACCGGCGTCGCAGGCCTGACGCTAGGCGGGGGCCTGGGTTGGCTCATGAGCAAGTACGGCCTGGCGCTCGACAACCTGCTGTCGGTCGAACTGGTCACCGCGGCAGGGGATGTCGTCCGGACGAGCCCAGACGAAGAGGCAGATCTGTTCTGGGCCGTCCGCGGTGGCGGCGGCAACTTCGGCGTCGCGACAGACCTCGTGTTCCAGCTTCACCCTGTGGGGCCGACCGTGACCGGCGGGCGGGTCGCGCACGCGTTCGCATCCGCCGCGGAGGTCCTGAAGCTGTTCCGCGAGACGACGGCTTCGCTGCCGGACGAGCACACCATCGTCGCGGGATTGATCCATGCGCCCGACGGGTCACGCGACAAGCTGGCGGCGCTGGTCACCTGTCACTGCGGCTCTCTCGCGGACGGCGAGCGGGCGATGGCGCCGCTGCGGCGGCTCGCATCGCCTCTGGTCGACGAGCTTGGTCCCATGCCCTACTGCGATCTCAACGAGATGATGGACGGCGGCTACCCGAAGGGCGCCCTGAACTACTGGAAGTCGAGCTTCCTCTCGAGCCTCAGCGACGACGCCATCGACACGATGATCGCCTGCTACGCTCGATGCCCATCGGCCATGAGCCAGATCATCCTCGAGCACGTCCACGGCGCCGCCACCCGGGTCCCGGTCGGCGACACCGCCTTTCCACACCGTGCCGCCGGCTACAATTTCCTGCTCATATCGCAATGGGATGACCCTGCCATCTCGGACGCATGCCTCGCCTGGGCGCGCGAGACCTATGCGGCGATGTCGCCGTTCACCGCCGCCGGTCGGTACGTGAACTATCTCGATGACGACGAAACTGGCGATCCGATCGCCGCCGCATACGGACCGAACTACGCGCGGCTCCGGCGGATCAAGGGTCAGTACGATCCCGAGAACTTCTTCCGCATGAACCAGAACATCTTGCCCGTGCCTCGTTAGTTCGGGCTCGCCTGCAACGGCGCCTTTGCGGCGGGAGGCTGAGGTCCGCAACTGGCGCATAGACGACCGGTAGCGCGAGTCTGCCCCTCACCCCCGCTCGAACACCCGCACCTTCCGCGGACCCTGCCACAGTTCCATCGCCTCCCCGCGCCGGGCCCGCTCGGCCAGGGCCACGGCTTCGGCGTCGTCCTCGGCTTTCAGCTCGTCGCGCCCGGCGAAGCGTCCGTTCGGGTGCAGACGGTAGAGATAGTAAGTCGCCACGCCTCGCCTCCCCGCGAAGTGCGGCCGAGGCTAGGCCCTCACGCAACGCCCCGCCGCCGCCTTCCCGACATATCGCGATTCATCGATGGACGGCGCCGCCGAACGCCGCGCGCCCACCGGCCCCGGCGGCCCCCTCCCCCACGCACGCGGTTCACCCACCGTCCCCCTACCCAACGCGCCCGGCGCCGCCTAACCTCCGGCGCAACAACCAAGACGCGCGGCGCGCACCCCGGGGGAAACCAGTCTCATGTCGTCAACACCCGCCACCGGGGCGCCCGCCTACACGCCGGCCTACCGCAACACGGTCCTGTGGCTGCTGGTGCTGGCCTACACCTTCAACTTCATCGACCGCACGATCATCTCGACCATCGGCCAGGCCATCAAGGTTGACCTCGAGCTGACCGACCAGCAGTTGGGCTGGCTGGGCGGGCTGTCGTTCGCGCTGCTCTACACCACCCTGGGGATCCCGATCGCCCGGCTGGCCGAGCGCAAGAGCCGGGTCAACATCATCTCGATCGCCATCGTGGTCTGGTCGGCGTTCACCGTGCTGTGCGGCACGGCCACCTCCTACGTCCAGCTGCTGCTGTTCCGGGTGGGCGTGGGCGTGGGCGAGGCGGGCCTCAGCCCCCCGGCCCACAGCCTGATCAGCGACTACTTCGAGCCCAAGAAGCGGGCCTCGGCCCTGTCGATCTACGCGTTCGGCATCCCGCTGGGCACGATGTTCGGGGCCATGGCCGGCGGCTGGATCGCCGAACACCTGAGCTGGCAGGCGGCGTTCATGGTCGTGGGCCTGCCGGGCATCCTCGTGGCGCTGGCCATCAAGCTGGTGATCAAGGAGCCTCCGCGCGGCTGGTCCGACCGTCAGGCGGCGCTCGAGGCCGAACCGCCCGCCGCCCTGGGCCGTGAGGCCTCTGAGGCCGGGGCCCCATCCGAGAGCCCCGTTGCGGCCAAGGCCGCCCAGGCGGCCGATCCGCCGCCCTCGATCCTGGCGGTGGGCAAGCGCCTGTTCGGCTCGTGGGGGATGTTCCACATGGCCGCCGGCATCACCATGGCCAGCTTCGCGGGCTATGGCGTCGGCAACTATGCGCCCGCCTACTTCATCCGCGAGTTCGGCCTGGGGCTGGGCATGGTGGGCCTGGCCATCGGCCTGATCGCCGGCCTCTCGAACGGCGCCGGCACCCTGCTGGGCGGCTTCCTCACCGACTGGGCGTCCAAGCGCAGCGCCCGCTGGTATGCGCTGGTCCCGGCCATCGGCCTGATCCTGGCCACGCCGCTCTACATCTACGCCTACACGCGCGACAGCTATCAGCTGGCTTGGCTGATCCTGCTGGTCCCGGGAGTGCTGCACTACACCTACCTGGGCCCGACGTTCGGGGTGGTGCAGAACGCCATGGACGTGCGCATGCGCGCCACCGCCGTGGCCCTGCTCTTCTTCGTGCTCAACCTCATCGCCCTGGGCTTCGGCCCGCCCTTCTGCGGCTGGTGCATCGACCAGTTCGCCCGCGCGGCCTTCACCGCCAAGGGCATGGCCGGCGACTTCCTCACCGCCTGCCCCGGCGGCTCGGCGCCCAAGGGTTCGGATGACCCCGCCCTGGCCGCGGCCTGCAAGGCGGCCATGAACGAGGGCACGCGCTCGGGCATCGTGGCCAACCTGCTGATCTATGCCTGGGCCGGCGTGCACTACCTGCTCGCCGCCATCACCCTGCCCAAGGACATGGCCAAGGCCCGCGCCGAAGCGGTCGCCGGCGACGCCGCCGCGGCCGCCCGCGCGGGCTGAGCCTCCAACGCTCGGCGACCGACGGCGCCTGCCCGCTGCAGCGCAGCAGGCGGCGTGTGCGCCGCCGAACAAAAATCATCCCACGCGCGCGCCGCGCTGCAACCAAACCCCCTCCCGGCGGGTTGGGGGCAGGTCGGGGGCTCTACTCCGTTCGTGGGGCTATTGAATGCATCGATCCGGAGCCATCGCGCTTCTCGCAGCCACGGCCTTCGCCGCCGCGGCCCCTGTCACGGCGCAGGCCGCGACCTTCCTGACCGTCGGAGCGTCCAGCCTCTGCGGTCCGGCCGGCTGCTTCGCCGGCGCCAAGAAGAGCTACACCCAGACGTTCTCGGCGTCGCAGCGGGCCGGGACGTTCGACGTCTCCCAGCTGCAGGTCGCCAAGTCGGTGACCGCCGGCGCCGTGGACCACACCGCCGTGAGGGTGACCTTCATCCTCGCGGACGGGACCGAGGTCAGCTGGGGCAAGTTTTCGCTGGCGGCGCTGGGCGGCGACGTCGTGACGCTGGGCGGCCAGGCGGTGGCCTGGAACGCGGCGGCCGGCGACCTCACGGTGCGCCTCGATCTGGTCGTGCCGGAAAAGCCCGGCGCGGGCGGCGGCGGCTTCGGCTTCGGCGGCGGCGGCGGCGGTGGTGGTTGGGCCGCGGGCGGCGGCGGGGCTGACGTGGACGGCGGCGGCTTCACCGACATCGTCCAGGGCCGGCCCCTGATCAAGCCGGCGATCAACCAGCCGTCCGTGGCGGCCATCCCGGAACCCGGCGCCTGGGCGCTGATGATCCTCGGCTTCGGCGCGGCGGGGGCGATGCTGCGGCGTCGGACGGCCTACCACCTTAGGTATGGTTAATTTTCCCCTAACACGGGTGAGCTGATCGCGCCCCTGGGGCGAGTGCTTGTGGACTCTACTCTCTGTTGCGTAGGTGTCCCGACATTCGCCACGGATGGGGCCGGGGTATGCGCACGTTTCTGATCGCCGCCGCCGCGATGGCGGCCATGACGCTGGGGGCCTCGCAGGTCCAGGCGGCCACGGTGCTCAACGTCGGCTGGACCACCGACTGCGGCAAGTCCACCTGCTTCGACGAGAACGGCCAGTACCGCCAGACGTTCTCCCGCGGCGCCTTCAGCGGCCCTGTGAGCGTCAGCCAGCTCCTCATGGACCGCGGCGTCCTTGGAACCCTGGATGGCAAAACGTTTCGACTCAGCTTCCAGTTGAATGACGAGGAGCTCGGGACCTGGGGTCAGTACAACATGGGCGGCATCGGCGGCGACCAGCTCTGGTTCGGCGGCGAGCAGTTCACCTGGAACCCCGAAGACGGCGACCTCGTCCTCGTCCTGCAGATCACGCCGCCACCTAAGCCGGGCGCGGGCGGCGGCCTCGGCGGCTTCGCCCTGCGCGAGGACGGCGACGGCGAATCAGCTCCCTTCGATGGCGGCGACGAAGGCGATGGCGGCCAGCCCGGCGGCCGCGAACCCGTCGCCGCGGTGCCCGAACCCTCGACCTGGGCCATGATGATCATCGGCTTCGGCCTCGCCGGCGCCCTGATCCGGCGGCGCGCTGTGGTATTGGCGCAACCCTGAAGCGGCAACCGCCCGCCAAGCGGGTGTTGCCGACTTGACATGATCTGTCGCAAATCTGTGATCTCCCCCACACGAGCGGCCGCCTGCACGACGGCCGCAGGGGAGAACGAAAATGAAATCCAAACTTGCACAGGCCGCCTCGTGGGCGGTCCTGTTTGCGCTGGGCGCTGGCGCCTCAGCGTCGGCCCAGACGGCCAGCGTCGAGGAAGTGGTGGTGACCGGTTCGCGGATCCGCACCAGCCCGCTGGAGCGTGACCAGCCGGTCGTGGCCATCGACGAGGCACTGGTCGCCAAGCAGGGCCTGACCTCCACCGTCGACGTCCTGCAGCGCATCCCGTCGGCAGGCGGCGGCCTGAACGCCAAGTTCAACAACTCGGGCAACTTCGGGAATCCCCCGGACGGCGGCGGCGTGGGCGCGGGCTCGGCCGAAATTGACCTGCGCTACCTCAGCTCGCGCCGGGTCCTGGTGCTGGTGGACGGCCTGCGCTGGGTGCCAGGCGCGGCGGCCTCGGGCGTGCCGGGCTCGGTCGACCTGAACACCATCCCGACGGCCATGATCAGCCGGATGGAAGTGCTCCAGGAAGGCGCCTCGCCGATCTATGGCTCGGACGCCATCGCCGGCGTGGTGAACATCATCACCAAGGAACGCCAGGAGGGCTTCCAGGCCACGGCCCAGATCGGTCAGACCGACCACGACGACGGCTTCACCCAGGACTACAACGTCACCTGGGGCGCCACGGCTGGGAACCTCTCGATCGTCGTCGGCGGCGGCTACTTCAAGCAGGACCCGGTGTTCTCGGGCGACCGTGCGATCAGCCGGTTCCCGCAGCCCTTCGCGTCCTCGTGCCTGGACGGCGGCTGTTCGTCCGGCACCCCGCTGGGCCGGTTCATCGTCAGCGACCCGAACACGGGCCGCGACCTGAACCTCACGCTGAAGTCGGCTCTGGCCCCCGGCGTACGCCCCACCTACATCCCCGGCGATCCCACCGGAGCAGCCTCCAGCTTCAAGGGCTTCACCACCGCCGACCGCTTCAACTTCCAGCCGTTCAACTACATCTCGACCCCGCTGGAACGCGTCAGCCTGTTCGGCTCGGTTCGTCAGGACATCACCGAGAACGTCCGGTTCCGCGCCCGCGCCAGCTACGTGCAGCGCAAGTCGGCCAACCAGGCCGCCCCGCTGCCGCTGTTCGTGGGTCCTGACGCCGGCAACGGCAACCTGCTGGACACTGTGACCGTCGACGCGACGAACCCGTTCAATCCGTTCGGCTTCACGCTGCGGCCTGGGACCTACGCCTTCATCGGGCGTCGGATGGTCGAGAACGGCCCACGCCACTACGAGCAGGAAGTCGACACCTGGAACGTGACCGCGACCCTCTCGGGCGACTTCTCGGTCGGCGACAAGGCGTGGGCCTGGGACGTGAACGCGATCTATTCGCGCAACCACGCCGAACAGACCTTCACCGGCAACGTCAACGCCCAGCGCGTGCAGCAGGCCCTGGGCCCCCTGGCGCAGTGCACCGGCGCGTGCGTTCCGCTGAACATCTTCGGCGGCGCCGGCACGATCACGCCGGCGATGCTGCAGTTCATCGGCTTCACCCAGCAGGACACCAGCCAGCAGGAACTGACCGACTTCTCGGCCAACCTGACCGGCGACCTGTTCGACCTGCCGGCCGGCCCCCTCGCCTTCGCCGTCGGCGTCGAGCGGCGGCGGACCGAAGGCTACTTCCAGCCCGACGCCATCGTTGCGGCCGGCCTGTCGTCCGACATCCCGGCCCAGCCTGCGAGCGGCAAGATCACGGTCAAGGAAGCCTATGGCGAACTGAAGATCCCGCTGCTGGCCGACATGCCGTTCTTCCATCGCCTGGAAGGCTCGCTTGCGGCGCGCTTCTTCGACTACTCGACCTCGGGCTCGGACGAGACCTTCAAGGCCGGCCTGTCCTGGCGTCCGGTTGAAGAAGTGCTGTTCCGCGCGTCGTGGGGCGAGGGCTTCCGGGCCCCGTCGATCGGCGAGTTGTTCGGCACCGCCTCGCGGTTCGACCAAGAGATCAACGATCCCTGCTCGGGCTTCAGCGCCGCAACCCCGGCGGCGGTCCGAGCGAACTGCATCGCCCGCGGCGTCCCTGCCAACGGCAGCTATGTGCAGCTGAACCCGCAGATCTCGGTGGTCACCAGCGGCAACCGCGCCCTCAAGCCTGAGACCAGCGAAAGCTGGAATTTCAGCGGCGTCTGGGAGCCGACGATGTTCCGCGACACCAGCTGGTCTCGCAACGTCTCGCTGGAAGTCGCCTACTCCAACATTGAGCTGGATGACGCGATCCAGGCGCAGAACGGCCAGAGCCTGGTCGACCGCTGCGCCCGGACCAACGACGCCCTGGCCTGCGCCACCATCACGCGCACGGCCTCGGGCCAGATCGCTGGGATCGCCAACCCGCTGATCAACATCGGCGGCATCAAGACCCGCGCGGTCGACGTCAACTTCGTCTGGACTTCGCCGCAGTGGGATGTCGGCCAGTTCGGCTTCCGCTGGTACACCACCCGTCTGCTCGAGTTCAGCGAGTTCGTGCCGGGCGGCGCGGGCCTGGTGAAGATCGAGCGTGAGGGCACCGAGCGCGGCAGCCCCGACCAGGCCTTCCCCAAGTGGAAGTCCACGGGGATGCTCGATTGGGACAAGGACATGTTCGGCGCCACGCTGACGGGCCGCTATATCCACAGCGTCCAGGAAGCCGGTGCGGCCAACAAGCTGGAGTCGCGCCTCTACATCGACGCCCAGCTGCGCTGGCGGCCGGACTTCATGGACCAGGACATCTCGTTCGCGGTCGGTGTGAACAACCTGTTCGACAAGGACCCGCCCGGTTGCATCACCTGCGGCCTGAACAACTACGACCCGAACGCCTATGACGCGCCGGGCCGCTTCCTCTACCTGCGCCTGAGCTACAAGCAGTAGCCTCAGCGCCGGTAGCCATTGACTAAGGGATCATGCGGCCGGATATGCCGGCCGCATGATCCCCCGCTACACCCGCAAGGAAGCCGCCGACGTCTGGTCGCCCCAGACCCGATTCAAGATCATGTTCGAGATCGAGGCCCACGCCGCCGACGCCATGGCGGACCTGGGCGTGATCCCGAAGGAGGCCGCCCGGGTCATCTGGGAAAAGGGCCGCGACGCGATCTGGAACGCCGACCGCATCGACGAGATCGAGCGCGAGGTGAAGCATGACGTCATCGCCTTCCTCACCCACGTCACCGAAATCGTGGGGCCCGAAGCCCGATTCCTCCACCAGGGCATGACGTCGTCCGACGTCAACGACACCACCCTCGCCGTCCAGCTCTGCCGCGCCACCGACCTCCTGATGGAGGACGTCGACATGGTGCTGGGCGCGCTGAAGCGCCGCGCCTACGAGCACCGCCTGACGCCGACCGTCGGCCGGAGCCATGCCATCCACGCCGAACCCACCACGTTCGGGCTCAAGCTGGCCGGTCACTACGCCGAGTTCCAGCGCGCCAAGGAGCGCCTGGCGATGGCGCGCTTCGAGATCGCGACCTGCGCGGTCTCGGGCGCGGTCGGCACGTTCGCCAACGTGGCCCCGGAAGTAGAGGCCTACGTCGCCGACAAGATGGGCCTGGCCATCGAACCTGTCTCGACCCAGGTGATCCCGCGCGACCGTCACGCGGCCTATTTCGCGGCCCTCGCCGTCGTGGCCAGTTCGATCGAACGGCTGGCCATCGAGATCCGGCATCTTCAGCGCACCGAGGTGCTGGAGGCGGAGGAGCCGTTCGATCCGGGCCAGAAGGGCTCGTCGGCCATGCCGCACAAGCGCAATCCGATCCTGACCGAGAACCTGACCGGCCTTGCCCGTCTTGTGCGGTCGGCCGTGGTCCCGGCGATGGAGAATGTCGCGCTATGGCACGAGCGCGATATCAGCCACTCATCCGTCGAGCGCGGCATTTGCCCCGACGCCTGCGTCCACCTCGACTTCGCACTGCGACGCCTGGCGGGCGTGATCGAACGTCTGGTGGTCTATCCTGAGAATATGGCCAAGAACCTCGACCGCCTGGGTGGCTTGGTGCATTCGCAGCGCGTGCTGCTGGGTCTGACGCAAAAGGGCCTCTCGCGAGAGGCCAGCTACGCCGCCGTCCAGCGCAACGCCATGAAGGTCTGGCGCGGGGAAGGCGCCTTCCTCGACTTCCTGAAGGCCGATCCCGAGATCACACTCTCGGACGCCGAGCTCGAAGACCTCTTCGACCTGGGCTACCACTTCAAGAACGTCGACGTGATCTTCGCCCGCGTGTTCGGCGAGGACGTCCACGCCAAGGCGCTGGCCGCCGAGTAGCGCGCAGGAGGCGATGTCATCTCGACAATCGATGACCTTCGCCGCCTCGCCCTCGCGCTCCCTGGGGCGCATGAGGTCACATACAGGGGCAACCCGTGGTTCAACGTGGGCAAGAAGAGCTTCGCGCTGGCCATTGACGGCCGCGTGATCCTGAAGCTCGACAAGGGCCACCAGGAACTGCTGTTCGAGATCCGTCCCGAGACGTTCAGCAAGTGCCCCGTCGCGACCGTCTACTGGAGCTATGTGGAGATCGCGCACCTCGACAATGCCGAGCTCGCCGACCTGGTCCTGGAGGCCTGGTCGCAGATCGTGCCCAAGAGGGTGAGCCGTCCCGTCCTTGCCGCGGCAGGCCGCCCTTGACGCGCCCCGCGTAAGCCCCCTCACCTCTCCCCTATAGACGGGAGACACAGATGGACATGCAGGCGATCCTCGAGGGCCAGAAGGCGGCGCACCTGCGCGATGGGGAGGCCTCGGCCGAACTGCGGATCGAGCGAATCGACCGCTGCATCCGCCTGCTTCGCGAGAACCGCGCAGCCATCGAGGACGCGGTGAACGCCGACTTCGGCTCGCGCTCGCGCGAGGCCACGGCGGTGACCGACATCGCCGGCTCCATCGGTCCGCTGAAGCACGCCCGCGATCACCTGCGCGCCTGGATGAGGCCGGAAAAGCGCAAGACCACGCCCGCGATCCTGGGCCTGTTCGGCGCCAAGGCGGAGGTGCGTTACCAGCCCAAGGGCGTGGTGGGCGTAATCAGCCCCTGGAACTTCCCGGTGAACCTCACCTTCGCGCCCCTGGCCGGGATCCTGGCCGCGGGCAACCGCGCGATGATCAAGCCGTCGGAATACACCCCGGCCACGTCAGAACTGATGAAGACCATGTTCGGCGGCGCGTTTTCGGACGAGGAGATCGCCGTGATCACCGGCGGGCCCGAGGTGGGCGAAGCGTTCTCGCGGCTGGCCTTCGACCACCTGATCTTCACCGGAGCCACCTCGGTGGCGCGGCACGTCATGCGGGCCGCCGCCGAGAACCTTGTTCCAGTCACCCTGGAGCTAGGCGGTAAGAGCCCCGTGATCCTGGGCCGCAGCGCCGATCTGCAGACCGCCGCCGCCCGGGTGATGAACGGCAAGACCCTGAACGCCGGCCAGATCTGCCTCGCGCCCGACTATGTCCTGGCGCCGCATGACCGGGTCGACGGCTTCGTCGACGCCGCGCGCGCCTCGGTCGCCCAGATGTTCCCGACGATCAAGGACAACCCCGACTACACCTCGGTGATCGCCCAACGGCACTACGAGCGGATCACCGGCTACATCGACGACGCCCGCGCCAAGGGGGCCCGCATCGTCGAACTGAAGCCTGAGGGCGAGGACTTCTCGCAGCAGGAACACCGCAAGATCCCCCCGACCCTAATCCTGGAGCCCACCGACGACATGAAGGTGATGCAGGAGGAGATCTTCGGCCCGGTCCTGCCGGTGAAGAGCTACCGCACTGTCGACGAGGCCATCGCCTACGTGAACGGACACGACCGGCCGCTGGGGCTCTACTACTTCGGCGACGACGCGGCCGAACGCGAGACCGTGCTGACGTCAACCACGGCCGGCGGCGTCACGGTCAATGACGTGATCATGCACGTGGCCCAGGAGGAGCTGCCGTTCGGCGGCGTCGGCCCATCGGGCATGGGCAGCTACCACGGCGCCGACGGCTTCCGGGAGTTCAGCCATCGCAAGGCCGTGTTCAGTCAGATCAAGAAGGACATCGGGCCGCTAAAGGCGCTGCGTCCCCCCTATGGCCCGGGCATCCGCAAGTTCCTGGCCGCCCAGCTCAAAGGCTGACGCCACGGCTGCGAGCCGGAGCCCCGTCGACCTACGGACGGCGGGGCGCGGCCGGTGGCGACTTCCCACGCGCCGCGAACGGCGGCGAACCTAGTTCCCCGCCCGAACGCTTTCGCGGGCCTGGGCCAGAAGCTCGGCCATCTTCATGCGGACTTCGCCCTCGGAGACGCTGACGCCAGAGCCTTTGAGGTCCTCGTACACCTTGCGGAACACGTCCTCGTCGCCGGGCAGCTCGAAGTCCGACTTCACCACGGCCTTGGCGTATTCCTCGACGTGTGCGCCTTCGAGGCCCATCAGGCCTGCGGCCCACTGTCCCAGGGCGCGATTCCGGCGCGCATGCGCCTTGAAATCCTGCTCCTGGTCGAGGGCGAACTTCTTCTCGAAGCCTTGTTCGCGTTCGTTGAAGGTCGTCATCGGGTCCTAGGGGTCAACTGCGTAGAGCGGGCGATCCCATATCGTGCGCCGAACGGGCCCGCAATGGAAAGCGGCAACCGCGCCGCTGGTTTGCGCCGCAGCGTCGCACACGCTATTTTTGCCTTGCCTGAATGGGGCGAGAGGCCGAGTCGGACCCGCGCGCGGAGGACATCATCGCGCGCGTTTTTCGTTTTTCCCGAACCGGACAAGTCCTCGCCCATGGAGAAGGCCCAAATATGACCCGCCGTAAGAAGATCTACGAGGGGAAGGCCAAGATCCTGTACGAGGGCCCCGAGCCCGGCACGCTGATCCAGTACTTCAAGGACGACACCACCGCCTTTGACGCGACCAAGAAGGCCGTCCTGGAGGGCAAGGGCGTCATAAACAACCGGATCAGCGAATACATCATGACGAAGCTGAACTCGATCGGAGTTCAGAACCACTTCATCAAGCGGCTGAACCTGCGCGAACAGCTGATCAAGGAGCTCGAGATCATTCCGTTGGAGGTGGTGTGCCGCAGCGTGGCCGCCGGTTCGCTTTCGACGCGTTACGGCATCCCCGAAGGCCAGCCGCTGCCGCGCTCGATCATCGAGTTCTACCTCAAGGACGACAAGCTCCACGACCCGATGGTCTCGGAAGAGCACATCACGGCCTTCAACTGGGCCTCGACCCAGGAGATCGACGACATGATGGCGCTCACCCTGCGGGTGAACGACTTCCTGACCGGGCTGTTTGGCGGCGTCGGCATCACGCTGGTCGACTTCAAGGTCGAGTTCGGCCGCATCTACGAAAACGACTTCTCCCGGGTGATTCTGGCCGACGAGATCAGCCCCGACAGTTGCCGGCTCTGGGACTCGATCACCAACGAGAAGCTCGACAAGGACCGCTTCCGCCGCGACCTGGGCAACGTCATCGAGAGCTACACCGAGGTTGCGCGGCGGCTCGGGATCATGAAGGAGATGCCCACCGTGATTCAGGGGGGTCTCCACTAGTGCGCGCAAAGGTCCACGTGTTCCTGAAGCCCGGCGTCCTCGACGTGCAGGGCAAGGCGGTCGAACAGGCGCTGCACGGCCTGGGCTGGGACGGCGTCAGCCAGGTCCGGGTCGGCAAGACCATCGAGTTCGACCTCAAGGCCGGCGACGCCGCCGCCGCCGAGGCCGAGGTGAAGGCCATGTGCGAGAAGCTGCTCGCGAACACGGTCATCGAAAGCTACCGGGTGGAGCTGGCCTAGGTGAGGCTTAGGGCGACGCTATCGCTGGTCGCCCTCGCCCTCTCTGCCTGCACGCCGCCCCGCGAGGAGGAAAAGGCCGCCTATCTCGGGCTGGACTGCGGCCAGCCGTTCGAGGCTCAGGCCGCGACGCTGGCGGCGCAGCCGAAGCTCGATCCCGCCCCCGTCGAAACGGCCGAGCCCTACCGCTTTTACTCGAGCGTCGATGGCGGCACGTCCTACCTGATCACCCAGCCCTCGGCGCCGGCCCATCCCGCCATCATGATGCAGAAGGCCGGCGGCGGCACGGTGGTGACCAGCGGTTGCCGATACGGCAGCCAGAAGGCCTACGACGAGCTGCTCGCCTATCTCGACAGCCTCAAGCACTGGACGCGGAAGGGCTCGCCATGACCGGATTCCACCTGGCCCAGTTCAACCTTGCGCGCCTCAAGGCGCCGATCGACGCGCCCGAGACGGCCGACTTCGTCGCCAACCTCGACCGCATCAACGCCATCGCCGAATCGCACGCCGGCTTCGTCTGGCGGCTGAAGGGCGAGGGCTTCGACTCCACAAGCCAGCCGATCAAGTCCGACCCGCTGCTCATCACCAACCTTTCGGTCTGGGAAACCCCGCAGGCGCTGGGAGCCTTCGTCTACCGCTCCGACCACATGGCGGTCCTCAAGCGTCGCCGCGAGTGGTTCGAGCACATGGACGTCTACATGGCCCTATGGTGGATCCCCGCCGGCCATCGTCCCACCTTCGACGACGGCTTCGCGCGCCTCGACATCCTGGCGCGCCTCGGCCCCACCTCCGAAGCCTTCACCTTCCGCGACGCCTTTCCGGCGCCGATCATCGAGCGCGCCTGACTCCGCCCCCGAAGCATGCTACCGCGCGCGCCATGAAAGCCGCCGTCATCGTCTTCCCCGGTTCCAACTGCGACCGCGACTGCAAGGTCGCCATCGAACGGTCCACCGGAGCCTCGGTCGAGATGGTCTGGCATGGCGAGACCCGGCTTCCCGATGGCCTGGATTTGATCGTGCTGCCGGGCGGGTTCTCCTACGGCGACTATTTGCGCTGCGGGGCGATGGCCTCGCTCTCGCCGGTGATGACCGAGGTAAAGGCGGCCGCCGAGCGCGGGATCGCCACGGTTGGCATCTGCAACGGCTTCCAGGTGCTTTGCGAGATGGGCCTGCTGCCCGGCGCGCTGCTGCGAAACGAGAAGCTGAAGTACGTCTGCAAGGCCGTCGACCTCGAGGTCACCAACAGCCAGACCCGATTCACCGCCGGCTATCAGGGGCGCCGTCAGGCGACCATGACCGTGGGCAACGGCGAAGGGAACTTCTTCGCCGACGAGGCCACGCTGGACCGTCTCGAGGGCGAGGGCCAGGTGGTGTTCCGCTACCTGAACAATCCGAACGGCTCCGCGCGCGACATCGCCGGTATCATCAACCCGAAGGGCAACGTCCTGGGCCTGATGCCCCACCCTGACCGGGCGTTCGAGCCGGAACTGGGCTCGGCCGACGGCGCGATCCTGTTCCAGAGCGCGCTGGCCAGCGCCTGACCGAACCGCTGGCGCGCCTGACTCGCCCAAAGAAGGGCGCCCTTCAACCCCTGGGTGAAATCAGCGGTGGCGCCGAATTTCCAGGCATTTGGTCGATCAGGCCCGCCAGGAGGGAAAACACGCCCCCATAATTCAACTGTCAGGGGAAAACGTGCCGTTCGTCGCGCTTTTTGCAACAATGTTCGTTGACAGCCCCCCACCGGACAACGGCAGTCTCGGTTAAGGGTTTGTTGTTCAGGGGCTATCTTATGTTGTGGGGAAATAAGCGGCTGGCGCTTCAGCTGGCCATGGGTGCGGCGACGGTCGCGATGACGGCGGGGGCCGCGTCTGCGGCGGTGATCTCCGGCGAGGCCAACGGCCTGACCTGGACCGCGCAGAGCACGATCATCGGCGTGGGCGCGACCGGCCAGGGGACCGTCGACATCAACGGCGTCACGCGCCTGGGTCCCGGCGGCGCGGCGACCTATCTGCCCGACCCGGCGAAGCACAGCGGCGCCGCGGCGCTGATCATGCAGTACGCCAACGGCTCGCGCTTCATCTGCTCGGGCAGCCTCGTCGGGGGCGGTCTGTCGATCGTGACGGCCGGTCACTGCGTGAGCAGCGGCGGCGGCGTCGAGGATGCCGACCTGGTGAAGACCACCGCCTACTTCTGGGACTACAGCACCCAGGGTGACGAGCGCGTGCCGTTCAACGCCAGCGCCGTGGCGATCGACGTCGTCGACTACACGGTGCACCAGGACTACACGGGCGAGGTCATCGACCAGAATGACATCGCCGTCCTGCGCCTTGCCGACTACGCCCCGGCGTTCGCCCAGCGCTATGAACTGTACGACGAAGGCGATCTGACCGGCAAAAACTTCAACGTCACCGGCTACGGCGGCCGATCCGAAGTCGGCGGGGCGCTCGGCGTCTCGGGCCTGCCCAGCACCGGCTACCTGCGCGAAGGCGACAACAAGTATGATTACGCCTGGGGCGACTCGCGTTTTCAGGGCTTCTTCACCGACGTCGACGCGAACGGTGAGAACTTCTTCGGAAAGGCTCAAATCGAGTTCAGCTATATCTCCGATTTCGACAATGGCCTGCAGGCGCAGAACCAGTCGCGACGGATCGCAAACGCGCTCGGGCTCGGCCCGCTCGGAAATACCTTCTTCAATGATCTGGGCCTCGGTGCACGTGAGGTCGGCGTGGCCGGGGGCGACTCGGGCGGTGGCGCCTTCATCAACGGCAAGCTTGCTTCGGTGAACTCCTATGGCCTGACCTTCGGGACCAGTTTCGGCGACATCGACGGGCGCCTGAATTCCAGCTTCGGCGAGTTCTCGGGCTATGTGCCGATCTTCATCCACACCGACTTCATCAACGACGCGATCGCCGCGGTTCCGGAGCCCACGACCTGGGCCCTGATGATCGGCGGCTTCGGTCTGGCCGGCGCCTCGCTGCGCCGCCGTCGGCTGGCGGTCGCCAAGGCCTGATCCCACGCAGGATCTGATCGATTGCAGCGCCGCCGACCGCAAGGTCGGCGGCGTTTGCATTTGTGGGCGTTGCCCGGGCCCCGCGAGGTCGTAAGCTCGAGGGGTAGATCTCCCGAGGAACTCGATGCGTTTCCAAGTCCTGCTGGCCGGCGCCGCCGCCTGCGCCGCCCTCGCCCTCTCGTCCGCCGTGGCCCAGCCCGCGACGCCCTACATGACCCCCGACATCGCCAAGGACTTCGAGTGGCCCAAGGCGAGCTACGACTACGAGAAGCGCGTGGAGATGATCCCCATGCGCGACGGGGTGAAGCTCTACACGGTGATGATCATCCCGAAGGGGGCCAGGGACGCGCCGATCCTGCTGACGCGCACGCCCTACAACGCCAAGCGCGCCGCCCAGCGGGCGCTGTCGCCGCACGCCGCCGCCACCGGCCAGATGGTGGACGAGCCCTTCCTCGCCGACGGCTACATCCGCATCTACCAGGACGTCCGCGGCAAGTACGGGTCAGAAGGCGACTACGTCCTGAACCGGCCGCTGATCGGGCCGCTGAACAACACCAAGGTCGACCACGCCACCGACGCCTACGACACCATCGACTGGCTGGTGAAGAACGTGAAGGAGAGCAACGGTCGCGTCGGGATCACCGGGTCGTCCTATCCCGGCTTCACCGCGGCCATGGCGCTGGTCAACCCCCACCCGGCGCTGAAGGCCGCCGTGCCGCAGAGCCCGATGGTCGACGGCTGGATGGGCGACGACTGGTTCCAGAACGGCGCCTTCAGGACCACCAACTTCGACTGGTTCACCAGCCAGATGACCGGTAAGGGCGAAGGCGACGACATCCCGCGCCAGGCCTTCGACGACTACGACAACTTCCTGCGCGCCGGCTCTGCCGGCGACTACGCCAAGGCCGCCGGCCTCGACCAGATCCCCGCCTGGCGCAAGATCGCCGAGCATCCCGCCTACGATCAGTTCTGGCAGGAGCAGGCGGTCGACAAGCTCCTGGCGAAGCAGCCGCTGAAGGTGCCCACGCTGTGGGTCGGCGCCCTGTGGGACCAGGAGGACATCTACGGCGCCATCCACGCCTATGAGGCCACCGAGGCCAAGGATACCAACAACGACATGAACTTCCTGGCGCTGGGCCCGTGGCGGCATTCCGGCGTCAACTACGAGCAGCGCCAGCTGGGGCCCAACCTCAAGCTGCCCGGCGACACCGCCACCGAGTTCCGGCTGACGGTCATGAAGCCGTTCCTCGACGAACACCTGAAGACGAACGGCCCCAAGGCCAACATCCCGCCGGTCTTCATCTTCGACAGCGGGTCCATGCGCTGGGACCGCCTGCAGAAGTATCCGCAGACCACCCAGCTCAAGCCCATCTACCTCAATCCCGGGATGGGGCTGTCGTTCGACAAGGCCATGGCCAAGGGCGGACCGATGTTCGAGGAGTACGTCTCCGACCCGGCGAAGCCGGTGCCCTATGTGCGCCGCCCGGTGCGGTGGGACGACGCCGACCAATGGCGCTTCTGGCTCACGTCGGACCAGCGCCACGTGGACGGGCGCCCCGACGTGCTGACCTTCGTGACCGAGCCCCTCAAGGCGCCGCTCAAGATTTCGGGCGAGCCGGTCGTGAACCTCTTCGCGTCCACCAGCGGCACCGACAGCGACTGGGTCGTGAAGCTGATCGACGTCTACCCCGATACGGTCCCGTCCGACCCGCAGATGGGCGGCTACGAACTGGGCGTGGCCATGGAGATCTTCCGCGGTCGCTACCGCGAAAGCCTCGAGAAGCCGACGGCGATCCCCGCCGGCAAGGTGCAGAACTACCGCTACGAACTGCCGCCCACGAACCACGTCTTCAAGCCGGGGCACCGGATCATGGTGCAGGTCCAGTCCAGCTGGTTCCCCCTCTACGACCGCAACCCGCAGACGTTCGTGCCGAACATCTTCTTCGCCAAGCCCTCGGACTACCGGAAAGCCACGCAGAGGATCTACGTCAGCGGCGAGACGGCGTCCTCGATCGAGCTTCCGGTGATCCCGGCGAACTGAGGCGCATTGTACGGGGGTTCCGTGGCGTCCCCGTTGACCCGGGCGGCGGGATTGGGAGCATGGCGACCATGAGCACCTCCGAAGCCCTCGATCCCCCGGTCCGCGACGTCCTCCCGGCGCACCGGTTCGATGAAGCCCGCCTCGCCGACTGGATGGCGGCGAACGTCGAGGGTTATCGCGGTCCGCTCCGCGTCCAGCAGTTCCAGGGCGGAGCCTCCAACCCGACGTTCCTGGTGACGGCCGGTGATGGCCACCGCTACGTCCTCCGCAAGAAGCCACCTGGCCAGCTTCTCGCGTCGGCTCACCAGGTCGACCGCGAGTTCCGAGCCATGCGCGCCCTCGAAGGGCACGTCCCGGTCCCCAGGATGCGCGCACTGTGCGAGGACCCCGACATCATCGGCGCCACGTTCTACGTCATGGACTATCTGGAAGGCCGCATCTTCCGCGACGCCACCCTCCCCGGCCTGACGCCCAAGGATCGCGCCGAGATCTACGACGACTTGAACGCCACCCTCGCCAAGCTGCACCAGGTGGACTTCGAAGCCGTGGGCCTGGGCGACTACGGCCGGCCCGGCAACTACTTCGAGCGTCAGATCGCCCGCTGGACCCGCCAGTACGAAGGCGCCAAGACCGACGAGATCCCGGCCATGGACGCGCTGATCGACAAGCTGCCGGCGCGCATTCCCCAGGACCAGTCGGTCTCGATCGCCCACGGCGACTACCGGCTCGAGAACGTCATGTTCCACCCCACCGAGAACCGCATCGTCGCGGTGCTGGACTGGGAGCTCTCCACCATCGGTCACCCGCTGGCCGATATCGCCTATAACGGCTTCATCTGGCGCTCGCATTCGCCGGGCTGGGGCAGTCTGGACGGCGTCGACTTCGCCACGTCGGGCATCCCGACCGAGGCCGAGTACGTGGCCCGCTACTGCGAACGCACCGGCCGCGGCGAGATCGAGGACTGGCCGTTCCTGATGGCGTTCTCCATCTTCCGCCTGGCCTCGATCAGCCAGGGCGTCTACCGCCGCATCCTGGGCGGCAACTCGGCCCGCGAAGGTGAGGCCATCAACGGCTGTCCGCCGCTGGCCGAGCAGGCGCTCGCCATCCTCGAAGGACGGGAATAGCCGCATGCACCTTGGACTGGACGGCAAGGTCATCTTCATCGCCGGCGCCAGCCGCGGAATTGGCCTGGGCATCGTGGAGGCGTGCCTGGCCGAGGGCGCGAAGCTGGCCATCACCGCCCGCGGCGCCGAGGCGCTGGAGGCCGAGCGCGCGCGCCTGGCCGACGCCTATGGCGCCGACCGGCTGCTGGCGATCAGCGGCGACATGCGCGACACCCAGGTCATCGAGGATGCAGTCGCCCGAACCGAGGACGAGCTGGGGCCGATCTTCGGCGCCGTCGCCAATGTCGGCCTCTATCCCTGCCCGCCCGGCTTCGAGGTGGACGACGAGACCTGGGATGCGGGCTTCACCCAGAACCTGGACTCGGCCTGGCGGCTGTCGCGCGCCGCCCTGCGCCGCATGACCCCGCGAGGCGAGGGCTCGGTCCTGCTGATCAGCTCGATCGCCGGGCTCGGCGCCCTGGGCACCGCCATGACCTACGGCACGTCCAAGGCGGCCATGAACCACATGACCAAGGAGCTGGCGCGCATCGCCGGCCCCAAGAACGTCCGCGTCAACGCCATCGCGCCCGGCAACATCATCTTCCCGGGCGGGACCTGGGAAGCGAACTCGACCGGCCCACGCGCCGAAAACTGGGCCCGCTGGATCCGCCGCGAAGTGCCGCTCAACCGCTATGGCAAGCCCGAAGAGATCGGCGCCGTGGCTGCGTTCCTGCTGAGCCCCCTCGCCAGCTTCGTCACCGGGGCCGTGGTGCCGGTGGATGGCGGGCAGACGCGCTAGGGCTTCGGCGGCGTCAGTTCCGGGAACTTCACACCCAGCTGATCCAGGTAGGTCGGGTACTTCCCGGCGTCGTAGTACAGCGGCTTCATCAGCGGCCGGTAGGTCGCCATGATGTCGGCGTTCCGTTCGATCACGGGCTTGTCGCCCGCGCCGATAATCGGATCGTACCGCCCTTCCTTGACCTGCTCGGTGGTGAAGTAGGTCCTGGCCGCCGGCAGCAGCTTGGGATCGAGCAGCAGGTCCAGCACGGTCATCGCCACCACCTTGCCGCCCGAAACAACGCCCTTGTGCGCGATCGGCGTGGCCATCGACATGGCGTTCGCCCAGTTGTGGCCCGGCAGGTTCGGGATGTTCGAAGGATAGTTCAGCACCACCGTCGGCACGGTCCACGAGATGTCGCCGATGTCGTCCGAGCCGCCGCTGACCGGCGGATCGGTGGGAGCCCCCAGAGGCTTCAGCTTGAGCGCGAGGCCGTCCTGGTCGCCGCCCACGAGCTTCTGCACGGCCTTTGCGAACGTCTGCTCATCGGGCGTCCAGGTCGGAAGCCCGACCTTGTCGATGTTGGCCTGCATCGCGAGCGCCATAGGCTTGCTGAAGTGGCGCGGGGCGGCGGTCCCGACGATCCGCCGGCTCACCGTGGTGTCGGTCATCGCCGCGGCGGCGTCGGCGATCTTATTCCCCAGCGCGTAGTTCCTGGAGATGTTCTCGAAGTCGATCTCGCGGAAGAAGTACCAGACGCTGGCCTTCGACGGGACGACGTTGGGCTGGTCGCCGCCGTCCGAGATCACGTAGTGCGAGCGCTGCAGCGGCCGCAGGTGCTCGCGGCGCATGTTCCAGCCCATATTCATCAGTTCGACCGCGTCCAGCGCGCTCTTGCCCCGCCACGGCGCCATCGCCGAGTGCGCGGACTCGCCGCTGAAGGTGTACTCGACCGACACGAGACCGGTGCCCAGCGGCCGGCCCCAGCCGGTCTGCAGGTTGTCGCCGACGTGGGTGAAGATGGTGGCGTCGACATTCTTGAAGACGCCGTCGCGCACGAACCAGGCCTTGGCGCCCACCAGTTCCTCGGCCACGCCCGGCCAGAGCATCAGCGTTCCCGGTATCTTCTCCCGCGTCATGATCTCCTTGAGCGCAAGCGCGGCCACGATGTTCACCGCCTGGCCCGAGTTGTGGCCCTCGCCGTGTCCGGGGGCGCCCTCGATCATCGGCTTGCGGTAGGCCACGCCCGGCATCTGCGAGGCCTTGGGGATGCCGTCGATGTCGCTGCCCAGGGCGATCACCGGCCCGCCCGTCCCCGACGTCCAGGTCGCGGTCCAGGCGGTCGGCATGCCCGACACCCCGCGCGTGACCGTGAAGCCGTTCTTCTCCAGCAGGTCCGACAGGTAGCGGGAGGTCTCGAACTCCTGGTAGCCCAGCTCGCCGAAGCTGAAGACGGTGTCGACGATCTGCTGGGCCAGCTTGGCCTGGGCCTCGACCTTGGCCGCAGCCTCGGCCTTCAGCTTGGCCGGCGCGGGCGCCGCCATCGCCGGCTGGCCGGTCAGCACCGTAGCGGCGGCCACGCCCGCCAGAATCGTCCGAAACATTCCCAACTCCCCCTTACGCGAAGGCGACAGCCGGGCACGCCGCCGCGGGGAAATCAAGCCACGGCTGAACCTAGGCGAGTTCCGCGCGCAGGGTGGCGGCCATTTCGGCGAACACGCTGTCCCAGACACCGCGCTCCACCTGCCGGAACAGCCGGGTGTTGGGATACCAGGGGCTGTCGGCGCGCCCCATCAGCCAGCGCCAGTCGGCCACATAGGGCAGCGCCACCCAGGTCCGCACGCCCAGCGCGCCGGCGAGATGGGCCGTGGAGGTGTCAGGCGTGATGACAAGGTCGCAGGCCGCCATCGCCGCAGCGGTGTCGACGAACAGGTCCGGGCCGGGGTCGAAGTCGTCGCCGAGCGCCTCTACGGCCATGTCGGCCGGGAGCGCGTCCAGCTGGTCCAACCCGTTCACCTTCTGCAGGCTGATCAGGCGCACGTCTGGGAGCGACGCGATGCCCGCCAGCATCGCCAGCGGGAACGACCGCGCCAGCGGCAGGGCGTAGGGCTGGGTGCTGCCCTGCCACACAACACCCACCTTGAATCCTTCGGTTCCGATCCGTTCCCGCCAGCGGGCCACGCGCGCCGGATCGGCGCTCAGGTACGATGCTGCGCCCGGCAAGGTCTGGAGCGTCGCGCCGAACGCATGAGGCAGGCTCATAAGCGGGCACTGCAGGTCGAAGTCGGGGGTAACGCCCTCCTCCACCAGCGTGACATCGCCTGCCAGGCCGCCCAGGAGCGCGTGCATCGGTCGAGGCGCCGCCAAGGTCACCTTCGCCCCCCGCGCCGCGGCCATACTGGCGTAGCGGCCGAACTGCATGAGGTCGCCCTGGAAGAGCTCGGGGAACACGAAGAGGCGCTTGCCCGCGAGATCGTCGGCGCCCGCCCAGCGGTTGGGCAGGCTGTAGCGCGGGTCATCGAAGGTGGGGCACTTGATGCGCCATTCGTAGGCCGCGAAGCCCTCGGAAAGCCGGCCGGCCTGCAGCAGGCAGAAGGCGCGGTTGTGGTGGCCGATGGCGAAGTCGGGGTTCAACGCGATGGCCGCGTCGTAGCTGGCGATCGCGTCGTCCACCCGGCCCAGAGCGCGCAGGACGTTGCCCCGGTTGAAATGCGCCGCAAGGCTGGCGGGGTTGAGCGTAACGGCCGCCTCGAACGCCTCCAGCGCCGCGTCGAACCGGCCCTCGGCGCTCAGCGCGCCGCCCAGGCCCAGGTGGGCCGAGGTCAGGCCCGGCTTTCGCGCCAGCGCCTGCTCAAAGCTTAGACGCGCGTCGGCCACGCGCCCCAGCGCCAGCTCGGCGTCTCCCTTTCGGCCATAGGCTTCTGCAAGATCGGGCTGCATCTCGATCGCCCGGGTGTACTCGCCTACCGCCTCGAAACGTCGCCCCAGCGCCATCAGCGCTTCGCCGAAGTTGGCGTACATCGCGGCCGTCGGCGGACCGGCGCCGAGCGCCAGCGCGAACAACTCCGCCGCTTTCTCCGGCTGACGAACCTGCATCGCGACCAGGCCCAGCTGATGGTAGGCCTCGGCGTGGCTTGGATCGCGTCGCAGCACTTCGGAATAGAGCCCCGACGCCGGCCCGAACTGCCCCTGCCGATGCATCGCCGCCGCCGCCTCCATCAGCGAGGCGGTGTCGACCTCGGGCGGGAACGGATCGGCGGGCATCTTGGCGGGCGCTCCTTGGGCAAGGTCGGCGGTAGCAGGTTCCCCCGACGCCCGTAAACCGCGGTGTTCAACGCCCGCGGCGCCGCGCCTCTCGCGCCCACGCGAGAGTCCGTCTAGAAGGCCCGCCATGAGCGCCCAGCCCACCAAGACCCTGGCCGAGAAGGCCGCTGAGTATGGCCTGAAGGCCGACGAGTACGACGTCATCGTCAAGCGGCTGAATCGCGAGCCGAACGACGTCGAGCTGGGCGTCTTTTCGGTGATGTGGTCCGAGCACTGCAGCTACAAGTCCAGCAAGATCCACCTGGGTAAGTTCCCGACGTCGGGGCCCAAGGTGATCTGCGGTCCGGGCGAAAACGCCGGGGTCATCGACATCGGCGACGGCGAGGCCTGCATCTTCAAGATGGAGAGCCACAACCACCCCTCGTACATTGAGCCGTACCAGGGCGCGGCCACCGGCGTCGGCGGCATCATGCGCGACGTCTTCACAATGGGCGCCCGCCCGATCGCGCTGCTGAACGCGCTGCGCTTCGGCGACCCGAGCCATCCCAAGACCCGGCGCCTCGTCTCGGGCGTCGTCGCCGGCATCGGCGGTTACGGCAATTGCGTGGGCGTCCCGACTGTCGCCGGCGAGACCAATTTCCACCGCGGCTACGACGGCAACATCCTGGTCAACGCGATGTGCGTGGGCCTGGCCGACGCGGACAAGATCTTCTACTCGGCCGCCCCTGCGGCGGGCCTCAGCGTCGTCTACTTCGGCTCGAAGACGGGCCGCGATGGCATCCACGGCGCCACCATGGCCTCGGCGGAGTTCTCTGAAGACGCGGAGGAGAAGCGCCCGACCGTGCAGGTTGGCGACCCCTTCGCCGAGAAGCTGCTGATCGAGGCCACCCTGGAGCTGATGGCCTCGGGCGCGGTGGCCGCCATCCAGGACATGGGCGCGGCCGGCCTCACATCCTCGTCGGTCGAAATGGCCGGCAAGGGCGGCGTCGGCATCGAACTCGACCTCGACCACGTGCCCCAGCGCGAAGAGGGCATGACAGCCTACGAGATGATGCTGTCCGAGAGCCAGGAGCGCATGCTGGCGATCCTGAAGCCGGGCCGCGAGCGCGACGGACATGCCATCTTCGAGAAGTGGGGTCTGGACGCCGCCATCATCGGCGTCACCACCGACACCGGCCACCTGGTTCTGAAGCACCACGGCCAGACGGTCGCCGACGTGCCTCTGGCGCCGCTGTTCGACGACGCGCCGCTGTACGACCGCCCCTGGGTCGCCCCGAAGGCGCAGCCCGTGCTGTCGGCTGCCGATGTGCCGGCGCCGAGCGACTGGAACGCCGCGATCCTGAGGCTGATGAGCGCCCCCGACATGGCGTCCAAGCGCTGGCTCTGGGAGCAGTACGACCGCCACGTGATGGCCGACACCCTTGAAGACTCGGCTACCGGCGCCGACGCGGGGATCGTGCGCGTCCACGGCGGGCGCAAGGCGTTGGCCATGACCTCGGACGTCACGCCCCGCTACGTGCAGGCCGATCCCTACGAGGGCGGCAAGCAGGCCGTCGCCGAGGCCTGGCGCAACCTGACGGCCGTGGGCGCCTCGCCGATCGCCATCACCGACAACCTCAATTTCGGCAATCCCGAGCGCCCCGAGATCATGGGCCAGATCGTGCGCGCTATCGACGGCATGGCCGAGGCCTGCCGCGCGCTCGACTTCCCGGTCGTGAGCGGCAACGTCAGCCTCTACAACGAGACCAACGGCGCGGCCATTCCGCCGACCCCGGCCGTGGGCGGCGTCGGCCTGATCGCCGACTACGGCAAGCGCGCGGACTTCGCGTCGCTGATGCCGGGCGACCAGCTGGTTCTGATCGGCGAGACCACCGGCTGGTTGGGCGCCTCGATGTACCTCCGCGAGGTCCACGGCCGTGAAGAGGGGGCTCCGCCACCGGTCGACTTGGCGACCGAGAAACGCAATGGCGACCTGGTCCGCGACCTCATCCAATCGGGCGACGTGACCGTGGTCCACGACCTTTCGGATGGCGGGCTGGTGGCCGCGGCGGTCGAGATGGCCTTGGCGTCGGGTGTGGGCATGGCGCTGAACATCCAGGGCGATGTACCGGATCACGCTGTCTTTTTCGGTGAAGACCAGGCCCGATACCTGGTCGCGCTGCGCCGTGACCAACTCGACGAACTGGACGCCAAGGCCGAGGCGGCCGGCGTCGCCTACGACGTGGTGGGACAGGCCGGCGGCGACGAGGTGTCGTTCACCGGCCAGAGCGGCCTGCTGGCCGCCCTCCAGCTGGACGCGCTCAGGACGGCCCACGAAGGCTGGATGCCGGCCTTCATGGGCGAGCCAGCCTAAGGCGCGCTAGCCGCCCAGGAACGCCTGCCGGATTCCGGCGCGGAACGCCTCGACGCCCACGGCCAGCCGCTGGGCGTAGGTCGCCTTGGCGTCGTCGCCCGCCACGTAGCTGACCCTGTCGGCGTCATCGTTCACGGCGTCCCAGACGGCGTCGGCGATCTTTTCGGCGCTGGAGGCGTTCGACCGCCGCTCGGGGTTGGAAAACGCGGCGAACGTCCTGGCCATCGCCTCGCCATAGGCGCTGTGCTGGGTCATCACCAGCGAGCGGCTGGCGAAGTCGGTGGCGATGCCGCCGGGCGCCACGGTCTTCACCTTGATGCCGAACGGCGCGAGCTCGTAGGCGAGGCTCTCGCTCCAGCCTTCCAGGCCCCACTTGGTCGCGTGATAGACCGAGTTGAACGGGAAGGTGACCAGCCCGCCGATCGAGGTGGTGGTGAGGATCGTGCCCTGCCCCCGCTCGCGCATCGCCGGCAGGAACGCCTGCGTCACCCGCATCACGCCCAGCAGGTTGGTGTCGAGTTCGGCGCGCAGCTGTTCGTCCGTCGCACCTTCGAAGGGCCCGGCCAGGCCGTAGCCTGCGTTGTTGAAGAGGACGTCCACCGGACCCAGCGCCAGGGCCGCCTTCGCCGCCTCTGCGATCTGCGCCGGATTGGTGACGTCCAGCGCCATCACGGTGACGCCCTGCGCCGCCAGGTCGGCGCCCGCCGCCGGGTTGCGCATCGTGGCGATCACCTTCCAGCCCTTGCCCGCAAACAGCAGCGCCGTGGCGCGGCCCAGGCCGGTGGAGGCGCCGGTGATGAAGATCGTCTTGGTCATGTGTGGTCTCCCTGAGCCCCGATTGAAACCTGCCGCCCTACGAGGCGGCCATGCACAATCCGCTCAATCTCGTCGCTCATCCCCGCGCATGCGGGGACGCAGAGGCTTCCAGCCGCGTCCTGGACCCTCTAGCTAGCAATCGGGGCCCCGCACGCGCGGGGACGAGCGGGAGTGGCTCATGGACCAGGACATCGTTCGGGCGCACCTCGGACCGCTAGCCGACAAGCCGCACATGGCGCTGGCGATCGCGCACCTGGGCGCGCCCGGGTCGGCCGACACGATACCCACCCCGGCCGCGGTGATCGACCTCGACGCTTTCGACCGCAACGTCGCGAAGATGGCCGCGCGCGCCAAGGCCGCCGGGCTGGCTCTTCGTCCTCATGCCAAATCGCACAAGTGCGCCGCTCTGGTCCGCCGACAGCTGGCGGCCGGCGCGGTGGGCGTCTGCTGCGCCAAGCTGGCCGAGGCCGAGGCGTTAGCGGCGGCGGGGATCGGCCAGATCCTGGTCACCTCTCCGATCGCCGGCCCCGCCAGCGCCGCGCGCGCCGCGCAGTTGGCCGCATCCCTCCCCGACTTCCGCCTCGTGGTCGACCATCCCGACGCCGCCGCCGAGTTGGGCGCGGCGGCCACGTCGCCGATCCAGGTGGTCATCGACATCGACGTTGGCCTGGGCCGCACCGGCTGCCATGACGCCGAACAGGCCGCCGCCGTCGCCCGCGCCGTCCTGGCCCAGCCGAGCCTGCGTCTGCTGGGCGTGCAGGGCTACGGCGGCGCGTGGCAGCACATGGAGGGCGCCAATGCGCGGGCCTCAGCCGTCGCCGAAGGCATGCAGAAGCTCACCGCCGCCATCGCCGCCATCCGCGCCGAGGGCGGAGCGGTCGAGGTCGTCACCGGCGGCGGCACCGGCACCTTCGCCGCCGACGCCGCGCAGGGGGTATTGAACGAGGTTCAACCGGGCTCCTTCGCGTTCATGGACACCGAGTATCGCGACGCGCTGAAAGCCGACCCCGACGGCGAGTTCGAGCAGGCGGCGACCATCGTCAGCACCGTGATCACGACCAACCACCCCAAGTGGGTGACCCTGGACGCGGGCCTAAAGGCCTTCTCCACCGACGGACCGATGCCCCGAGCGCTGACGCCGAAGTTTGAGGCCTGCCGCTACCGCTTCTTCGGCGACGAGCACGGTATGCTCTCCCGGCCCGAGGGCGCGCCCGTCGCACGGGGCGAACGCATCGCCCTGGCTCCCGGCCACATCGACCCCACCCTGGATCGATACGACGTCTTCCACCTCGTGCAGGATGGCATACTCGTCGACATTGTGCTCGTGGATGCGCGAGGCGCCTCGCAATAGAATACAGCGCGGTCAGCCTTTGCCGTGATCTTGGAAGGGGTGAAGCGATGCGGATTGGCGCCCTGATCCTGACGGCCATTGTGGCCTGCGCATCGCCCGCCTGGTCTCAGTCCGAGACCGAGCTCTACGAGAGCGGGGCCAACGCCATGGCCGGCGCTCAGCGCGAGGTCACCCAACGCAACATCGACGTGGCCACCAAAGCGCTGCGCGATAAGGACTACAAGACCGCGCGCAAGTATGCCCAGTCGGTCACCCGCGCCGATCCCAAGCGGGTCGAGGCCTGGCTTCTGCTAGGCTCAGCCCAGCAGGGTCTGCAGGATTGGAAGGGCGCACGGACCACCTACACCACAGCCGTGCGACTCCACCCCACCCACCCCGAGGCGCGCGCCGGGCTGGGCGTCGCCTATGCCCGGACGGGCGATCCCAAGGCCACTGTCCAGTTGGCCTGGCTGGAGACCAAGCTGCGGGAATGCAGCGGCTGCTATCAGGCGGGTCAGCTCAGCAGACTCAAGGCCGACGTGGAAACCGCCATCCGCGAAACGGCGGCCAAGGGTTCCTAGCCCGTCGGCTGGGCGGCCAACTCCAGGACCCAGGACCGGAACATCTGCGCTGTTTCGGCGGCCGAACCGCTGGCGCTCCCGTCGCGGGCGTCCCGCGGCGAGTAACCGAAGCGGCGGCGGAACGCGGTGGTGAAGTGGGCGTGGCTGGAAAAGCCGTAGGCCAGCGCCAGCTCCGCCAGGCTGCGTGTCTCGGCGGGGTCGGAGAGCAGGATGTGAACGGCTTCGAGCCGTCGCCGCTGGATGTACTTGGCAATCCCACCGGTCGTCTGGAAGGCGCGGTAGAGGGTGGGCCGACTGACGCCCACGGCCTGGCAGATCGTCGCCGGTGACAGATCCCCGGACGCCAGTCGCGCCTCCACGTGGCGGCGGACGCGGAACGCCACCCGCCCTTCCATCGGCCCCGGCTCGGCGGGCTCGCCGGGGGCCAGGCTTTCGAGGCTCTCAGCAATCATGCGCAGGGTCGTGCGCCGGATCACCGGCGCATCCTCGAGACTGGCCTGTGGCAGGTGGCGCACCAGCGCGGCGAAGTGCTCGGCCAGTATCCGCGCCGGGGCCCCATCCAGCAGCCTCCCGTGCAGGTCGCCCGCCCGCGGCGCCATCCCCGCGATCGAGGCCCTGGGCACGGCCATTAGGATGAAGTCGGTGGGCGCCGTCGCAGCCCGCCAGGGCCGCGCGAAGTCGATGACACACACCTGCCCCGGGCGCAGCTCGCAGGCGCGTCCATCGAAATCGCCGGCCAGATGTCCGCGGGTCACCAGTCCGAAGGTGAAGGTGTCGCGCCCGTCCGCCGCGACGCGATCGGCCGAGCGTCGCAATTCGACCGGGCTCAGGCGACCACGGGTGACCGCCAGTTCGCCCAGCAGCCATGACTCGGAAGCCACCGAGAAGTCGGCTTCGGCGACGCCGTCGGGCAGACAGACATCGTAGGCCCCGATCAGCGCCTCCCACCGCGCGCGGCGCTCGCCCACGGGGACCTCGGCGCCGTCGAAGCTGAGGTGCGGAATGCCGTCTGCCACCGATCCCTCCGCGCCGCGCTGCCCCCGGGGTCAGCGCAGGGACAGCCCCTTGAGGTCTCCCGCCGCGCGCCAGGCCTTCAGCACCTCGAAGAACACCAGCGGTCCCGCCCCATACATGTCGGAGAAGAAGCCCTGGCGATTCCCCGCCTGCCCTTCCGAGTTGTAGTAGCCTGGGGTGCACTCTGAATAGTAGCGCTGTCCCATTCGCGCCAGGCTACGCACCTCCTGCACATAGGCCTCTTCGGCCTCGGGCGTCGGCTCCAGCACCTGGGCGCCGCGAGCCTTGGCTTCGGTCACCAGATGGGTCACGTGCCGCGCCTGCTCGTTCAGGGCCTGGGGCACGCTGATGGTGATGGCGGTCTGGGTGAAGCCCAGGAAAAAGCAGTTCGGGAAGCCGGTCGTGGTCAGGCCGTGCAGCGTGCGCAAGCCATCGGCCCAGTGCTGGGACAGCGTCGTGCCGCCCCGCCCCACAATGTCGTATCCTGCGCGACGGGTGTACGACGTGCCCACCTCGAACCCGGTCGCGAAGATCAGGCAGTCCACCGGATACTCCCGGCCGTTGGCCACGACCCCGGTCTTCGTAAGCGCCTCGACACCCTTTCCGTGCGTGTCCACCAGGGTCACGTTCGGCCGGTTGAAGGTCTGCAGGTACTCGTCGTGGAAGCACGGCCGCTTGCAGAACTGTCGGTACCAGGGCTTGAGCGCCGCGGCGGTGACGGGGTCCTGGACGATCGAGTCCACGCGGGCGCGGACCTGGTTCATTTTGCGATAGTCCGCCAGCTCCAGCAGTTGCCCGCGCTCCTCGCTGGTCAGGCGGCGGCCCAGCTTCTTGCCCGCTTCCTTCACCGCGCTGTTCTGCAGATTGCGGAAGATGTCGGTCCAGCCGTCGCTCACCAGGTCCACCTCGGCGCTGCCGCCCGAGACAACGGTGTTGAAATTGTCCATCCGGTGCTGCTGCCAGCCCGGCTGCAGGCTGGCGGCCCAGGCCGGATCGGTGGGCCCGTTGTTGCGCACGTCCACCGACGAGGGGGTGCGCTGGAAGACGTAGAGCTCCTTGGCCCACTCGCCCAGATGCGGGATGCACTGCACCCCTGTCGCGCCGGTGCCGATGATCCCGACCCGCTTGTCCTTGAGCCCCGTCAGGCCGCCGGTCGAGTCGCCGCCGGTGTAGCGATAGTCCCACCGGCTGGTGTGGAAGGTGTGCCCCTGGAAGTCGTTAATCCCCGGGATGCCGGGCAGCTTGGGTCGGCTCAGCGGGCCGTTGGCCATGGCCACGTAGCGGGCCTTGAAGCGGTCGCCGCGGTTGGTCTCGATGACCCATTTTCCGTCCGCCTCGTCCCAGGCCATCCCGGTGATCGAGGTCTGCATCAGGGCGTCGTCGTAGAGCCTGAAATGCCGCGCGATCGCCTTGGAATGCTCCAGGATCTCGGGCGCGAACGAGTACTTGTGCTTGGGGATGTAGCCCAGCTCTTCCAGCAGCGGCAGGTAGACGTAGCTCTCCACGTCGCACATCGCGCCGGGATAGCGGTTCCAGTACCAGGTGCCGCCGAAATCGCCCGCCGCCTCGACCACCCGGATGCTATCGACCCCGGCCTCGCGCAGGCGCGCACCCATCAACAGGCCGCCGAACCCCCCGCCGATGATCGCGAATTCGACCTCGTCAGTGACAGGCTCCCGTGTGAAGCCCGGCTCCACATAGGGGTCGTCGACATAGTGCGAGAACTCGGCCGTGACCTCGACGTACTGCTCGATGCCGTCGCTTCGCAGCCGCTTGTCCCGCTCGAACAGGTACTTGGCGTGCAGGGCGTCGGGATCGAAATCGAGCTCGCCGACGATGGCTGTCAGTTCAGGGCGGATTGTCATGGCAAGAGAGTGCGCCGCTTACGTGCGCGTCCGTCAACCGCGGTTCGCTCTAGCCGATCACCTTCTGGAAGCAGGTCGTCTCGGTATCGCGGTAGCCCAGGCGCTCGTAGAAGCCGTGGGCGCGGGCATTGTCGGCGCGGACGAGCAGCTGGATCTTCCAGATCCCACGCGCCAGTAGCCACGCCTCTGCAGCATCCATCATGGCCCTGCCCAGCCCCTCGCCCTGCCGTTCGGGCGCGGACGCGACGTAGTAGACCCAGCCGCGATGCCCGTCCTCGCCCACCATGGCCGAAGCCACCACGCGATCGCCGTCTACGCCCACCAGCACGGTCGAATGCGGTCCCTTGCGCGCGAAGGCAATGTCGCGCGCCGGATCGTTCCACGGCCGCGACACGCCCGACGCGTTCCAGAGCGCGACCAACTGCGCCTCGTCGGCGGCCTCCATGTCCCGGATCGTCAACGCCACGCCCGCCCCCCGCCTCACGCCTCAAGCCTTCAGCGCGAGCCTAGCCAATCCCGGGCGACGCGGAACCCTTCGCCGGTTCCCTCACGTCCGGCTTGCAGGCCGCGCCCTGCGTCCGCACGATGGCCGCATGACCAACCGATACTGGACCCTCGCCCAGCGCCCGCCGCCGCCGTGGCCCGGCCCTGACACCTTTGCGCTGCGGGAGGCGGAGGTGCCGACCCCCGGTCCCGGACAGGCGCTGACTCGGACGATCTATGTGTCGCTCGATCCCTACCAGTGGGGCTACAAGCGCCGCGGCGTGGAGCCGGAGGGCGCGCCGTGCCACGCGCGGACGGTGGCCCAGGTGGTGCAGTCCAACATCGAGGGCCTGGCGCCCGGGGACTTCGTGTTCTGCACCAATGGCTGGGCCGAGTATGGCCTGATGGGCGAAGGCGTGCCGCGGCCCGGCTATATGGTCCCCCGCAAGCTCGACCCAGCGAAGGGCCGCATCTCCCAGGCGGTGGGCGTGCTGGGCATGCTGGGTCTCACGGCCTACGCCGGCATGATCCTGCAGGGCCAACCCAAGGCCGGCGAGACGGTGGTGGTCTCGGCCGCCTCCGGAGGCGTCGGCCAGATCGCGGGCCAGCTGGCCAAGCAGCGTGGCGCGCGCGTGGTGGGCATCGCCGGCAAACCCGAGAAATGCGCCTTCGTCACCGGCGAGCTGGGCTACGACGCCTGCGTCAGCCACCTGTCGCCGACCTTCGCCGACGATCTGAAGGCCGCCTGTCCAGGCGGGATCGACGTCTATTTCGAGAACGTGGGCGGCGCCGTGTTCGAGGCGGTCCTGCCGCTGTTCAACAAGGGCTCAAGGATGACCATCTGCGGCCTGATCGCCCACTACGGCGACGAGGGGGGCGACGCCGGCGCGGCCGAACGCGCCGCCGCCGAGGCTCGCGGTGTCAGCGTCAACAACCTCTTCGTCGGCGACTACGTCGAGGGCCACCACGACGCCTTCCTGGCCGAGGTCGGGCCATGGGTGGCCGACGGCAAGGTCCGCTACCTCGAGGACATCCGAGAGGGCCTGGAGAGCCTGCCGGCGGCCTTCGCCGAGATGCTGAAGGGCGGCAACTTCGGGAAGATGCTGGTGCGCATCAGTCCCGACCCCACGATCTAGGCGTCGCCCTCGGTCTTCGCACCCTTGAGCAACGCCACGATGGCCATGCCGTGGCCGCGGCCAAGGCCGAAGTCCTGCGCCAGCCAGGCCAGCACCTCGCCGGCCTTCACGCCCTTCCTCAGCACGCCGGCCTCGGTGAAGCCCTTTTCGGCCGCAAGGGCCCGCAGTTGATCCGGCGTCTTGCCGGTCTTGGTCTGGATGTTGTCGAGATAGGCTTGGAAGGACATGGTTCGAGACTCCGCTGGCGCGTCCCCCTTAGGACGCTCAGGTGCGCCCGATCCCGACAAGCCCGCACTCAGGCCTCCATGGCGTCCAAGGCCCTCTTGAGCAGCGACAGGGACGCCATCGCGAAGGCCAGCATGTTGGCCTGGCGGTCGCTCTCGGCCGTCTCGATGGTCAGCACCGCCTCCACCGGCCCCGCCACCGCCACGCAGGTGTGACCCGCCGCGTCGCCGTACGGATTGCCGGTCGGACCCGCCGCACCCGTCTCGGAGATGCCCCAGGTCGCGCCGTAGCGTTCGCGGGCGTTGCGGGCCAGGAGCTGGGCGTAGGGCTCGCTGGACGAACGCATGCCTTCCAGCGCCTCGCGCGGGATGTCTGTGAGCAGCACGCGCGCCTTTGGCGTGTAGACCACTGCGCCGCCCAGGTAGTAGGCGCTGGCGCCCGGCACGCTCAGCAGCGCGGCCGAAATCAGCCCGCCGGACGAGCTCTCGTTGACGGCGATCTTCTCGCCGCGGGCTTTCAGTCTCTCGCCGATCTCAGCGGCGAGCGCATAGAGCGCCTCCATACCCATCCTTCTCCCCCTGTCCCTTTGGGGACAGGATTCTTTGCTTAAGATCGAGAGCGCAATCCAGCTCCCCGACAGATCGTCCAGCCAAGCCGATGCGCTCTTGGCCAAACGCTTGTTCGGCGCCCATGATGGCGCATTGCAGGCAGAACGATAATCGTCGGGAGGAATTTTGATGGACGCCCAGTCGCAGTGGACCGGCCTGGACGCGGGCCGCCTGGAACGCATCGGCGAACACCTGGAGCGCAACTACATCGGCCCCGGCAAGATCGCGGGCTGCCAGGTCAGTGTCGCCCGCCACGGGCACCTCGCCTACTTCAAGTCGTTCGGCTCGATGGACCTGGAGCGCGACAAGCCCACCCGCGACGACACGATCTATCGCATCTACTCCATGACCAAGCCGATCACCTCGGTCGCGCTGATGACCCTGTACGAGCAGGGCTACTTCCAGCTGAACGACCCTGTCAGCCGCGTGGTCCCGTCCTGGAAGAACCACCGCGTGTGGGTCTCGGGCGAGGGCGACGATATGGTCACCGAGGCGCCGCATCGACCCATCACCTTCCGCGACGTGCTCTGCCACACTGCGGGCCTCACGTATGGCGGCGGCCTGCCCGGCGTGGGCATCCAGCACCCGATCGACAAGATCTACCGCGAGCTCAAAATCCGCTCGTTCGACGCGCCCGACAGCATGGCGGGCTTCATGGACAAGCTGTCGAAGGTGCCGCTGCGCTATCAGCCGGGCCAGGCCTGGATGTACTCGCTGGCCACGGACGTCTGCGGCGCCCTGGTCGAGCTGATCTCGGGCAAGCCGTTCGATCAGTACCTCGACGAGATGATCTTCAAGCCGCTGGGCATGAAGGACACATCGTTCCAGGTGGCCGCGGACAAGATCGACCGCTTCGCCGCCAACTATCAGCGCGGCCCCGACAAAAAACTCCAGCTGATCGACGACCCGGCCACGTCCAACTTCACCAAGACGCCAGGCTTTCAGTCGGGCGGCGGCGGGCTTACCGGCACCAGCGCCGACTATCTGCGGTTCTGCGAGATGCTGCGCCGGGGCGGCGAGCTGGACGGCCACCGCGTGCTGGGCCCGCGCACCATCGCCATGATGCACATGAACCACCTGCCCGGCGGCCGGAACCTGACCGACGTGGCGCTGGGCGGCTTCTCCGAGACCGCCTACGACGGCGTGGGCTTCGGCCTGGGCTTCGCGTCCTCGCTCAACGAAGTGGATGCGGGCGGCCTGGGCGCGGGCGACTACTACTGGGGCGGCGCGGCCTCGACGATCTTCTGGGTCGACCCCAAGGAGGACCTCAGCGTCGTCTTCATGACCCAGCTGATGCCGTCGGGAACCTTCAACTTCCGCGGCCAGCTGAAGAGCATCGTCTACTCATCGATCATCGATTGATGCGAGCGGCGTCGTCCTGCTGACAGACGGCTGTCAGCAGGCCCTGCCGAGGTTGCCCCAGACACGAGGGACGACCGATGGCCTATGACGCCCACGACGACGGACGCCGCGACTTCCACTTTCTGTACGGTCGCTGGGCCGTGCAGCACCGTCGCCTGACCGCGCGCGGGGTCGGCTGCGACGACTGGCACACCTTCGACGGCTCCAGCTTCACCCAGGGGCTGATGGACGGCCTGTGCAACGTCGAGGAGAACGACTTCGAGGGCGGAGGCCAGGGCGTCGCCTTCCGCAGCTTCGACGTGGCCCGCCAGGTCTGGTCGATCCACTGGGTGTCGAGCGCCGATGGATTGGTGCAGCCGCCGGTCCACGGCCGCTTCGACGGCGGGACAGGCCTGTTTTACGGCCAGGACCGCGACGGCGATCGGCCGGTGCAGGTGCGCTATCGTTGGGACGTGATCGACGTGAGCCAGGCGCGCTGGACGCAGTCGTTCTCGTATGACGACGGAGAGACCTGGGAAGACAACTGGGTCATGCGTTTCACGCGCACGGCCTAAGGCGGCCGGGTTCAGCGGACCGCGCCTCTGGACGCCGAACGGACGGCACCTTAAGTCCGCTCCATGCCGATGTCCCAGCCCGACCTCGAAGCCGCCCTGCGCGAAGGCTTCCCCGACGCGACCATCGAGGTCCACGACCTCGCCGGCGACGGCGATCACTACAAGGCCCGCATTGTTTCGGCCGCATTCGCCGGACTGAACCGCGTGCGCCAGCACCAGCTGGTCTATGCCGCGCTGAAAGGCAGGATGGGGGGCGAACTGCACGCGCTGGCCCTGGAGACCAGTGCGCCTGCGTGACCCGCTTGACCCGGGCAACCTGCATCCCTAGCTCTTTGACGACGATATCCGCGCCGAAAGGGCGAACTTATGTCTGACGCCGCCACCGCCAATCCCGTGCACGAATGGATCGCCAAGTCGGTCTCCGAGCACGACGTGATCCTGTTCATGAAGGGCGTGCCGGAGCAGCCCCAGTGCGGCTTCTCGGCGGTCACGGTCCAGATCCTCGACCATCTGGGCGTCGATTTCGTCGGCGTGAACGTCCTGCAGAACGACCAGCTGCGTGAAGGCATCAAGACCTTCTCCGACTGGCCGACGATCCCCCAGCTCTACGTGAAGGGCGAGTTCGTCGGCGGCTGCGACATCGTCCGCGAGATGTTCCAGTCGGGCGAGCTCAAGACGATGCTCGCCGAGCAGGGCCTTCTCCCGGACGCGTAGGCAGAAGTGGAAGCCGGTTTTGCCGTTCGACGCGTCCGACTTCTGACGAGTCCAGCCTCCCTTAGGGAGGCTCGGGCGTGACGAAACTGATCGAGCCGCCGGAAGGTCGCCAGATCTTCCGCCTCGAGTTCTCGCCCTCCCCCGCTGACATCGACGAGAACGGCCACGTCAACAACGTGGTCTACCTGCGCTGGGCGCAGGACATGGGCACCGCGCATTGGCGCTCGCTGGCCCCGCCTGACGCCCAGGCGACCTGGGCCTGGATCGCGCTGCGCCACGAGATCGACTATCGCCGCGCCCTGATGCCGGGTGAAACCGCGCAGGGCCGCACCTGGGTCGCCGAGACCGCGCAGGGCCCCCGCTACGACCGCTTCATCCGCATCGACGGCCCCGACGGCCAGATGTGCGCCCAGATCCACACCACCTGGGTCCTGATCGAACAAGCCACCGGCCGCCCAAGGCGCGTGCCGGAGTGGATCACCGAGATGTTTACGTGATCAGCTGCCCGGCCCCGTCCAGGCCGTTAGCGGGTTCAGCAGGAACACCTGCGCGCGAGGCTCGACGCCCAACTCGCGCCAAGTGAAGGTCAGGTCGGTCTTGCCCATGGCGAACGACTTGCACGGGTCGATCCGCTTGCGGCCGAACGCCAGCGTCACCGCCCCGCCCTTGCGCTCGACGTAGAAGGCGAAGTCGGCCTTGGCGGTGCAGCCGTTGGACGCGACGCTGATCGTGATTGCCTCGCGGCCGGCGTCGGCGCGGTAGAGCGGCTCCAGTTCAGAGAGGCCCGAGTCCGGGGGCGCGCTCACGCGCACGCCCGCCGTGGCGCAGCCGGAGAGCGCCAGGGCCGCCAGCACAAAGATCCGTCGGTTCATCCGGCGACTTCGCCACATGCGGCTCAAATGCAAAAGGCCCCGGATTGATCCGGGGCCCTCGCAACTGTGTTCTGTGCCGGCGCCGATTAGGACGCGTAGAACTCGACCACGAGGTTCGGTTCCATCTTCACCGGGTACGGAACTTCCGAGAGTTCCGGGGCGCGCACGAACGTGGCGGCCATGCCCTTGGCGTCGACAGTGATGTAGTCGGGCGTGTCACGTTCCGACGAACCCAGCGCTTCCAGCACCAGGGCCATGTTGCGCGAGCGCTCGCGGACCGAGACCACGTCGCCCGGCTTCACCCGGTACGACGCGATGTTCACGCGCTTTCCATTCACCAGCACGTGGCCGTGGTTGACGAACTGGCGGGCGGCGAACGGGGTCGGAACGAACTTGGAGCGGTAGACGACGGCATCCAGACGCGACTCGAGCAGCGCGATCAGGTTTTCCGAGGTGTTGCCCTTGCGGCGCGCCGCTTCCGTGTAGATGCGGACGAACTGCTTCTCGGTGATGTTGCCGTAGTAGCCCTTCAGCTTTTGCTTGGCGCGCAGCTGCAGGCCGAAGTCCGAGACCTTGGACTTGCGGCGCTGGCCGTGCTGGCCGGGGCCGTAGGCGCGGGTGTTGATGGGAGACTTCGGGCGACCCCAGACGTTTTCGCCCATCCGGCGGTCGAGTTTGTACTTGGCGCTATGGCGCTTGGACATATTCCACTCTCTTGTCGACGCGGGCCGGCATCCCCTTGCTGGGAATGCGATTTCAACGGCGGCCTTGCATCAATCCGTCATAGATTTCCGACCACACAGGCGAGCCCGGCGGTTGGAAGGCGCGGTGTATGACGGCCGGGCGGCCCGGAGTCAAGTTCAGGCGGCCGTGATCGGCGGCAGGCGGTAGCGGCCATCCATGAGTTCCGGCCGCGGCAGGTAGGCGCGGAAGCTGACCGTGAATGGGCCCTGGGCCGGCGCCGGCAGCCAGTTGCCGGTGCGGTCGCCGCCCGGATCGGTGCGAGCGATCCACAGGTCGAGCGAGCCGTCGGCGTTCTTCTTCAGCGTGCGCGTGCGGTCGCCGATCGCATAGCGCCGGATGGGGTTCTCGGTGAGGAAGAACTGCCCCTCAGGGGTGGCCTCGTACATGGTCAGCGACCAGAAGCCGTCGACCGGCGGCATCCGGTCGGCGGCGAACCGCATCACATAGGGCCCGGCGCCCGTGAACATGCGGCCCTGGTCGCCCACCGGGTTCATGTACATGGCCTCTGCGCCCGGCAGCGCCGCCAGCCCGCCCAGGGCGACGGCGGCGCGCAGCGCATAGTCCTGTCCATAGAAGCCCAGGTTCGAACGCGGGTAGTTCCAACCCTGAACGGCACCGCCGACGCGGATCGTGCGCAGCGACTGGCGCGCCTCGGCCACGCCGGCTTCGATCTCGGCGACCTGGACGGGGCTGAACCGCCTGGGATCGAAGCCGCCGGAGCCGGTCAGGCCAAGCGCCGCCACACGCGCGAAGAAGGCCGCGTCCGTTCCCGGCGGCGGGTTCTCGCGCAGCAGCGCGGCGACCGAGGCGAAGTATTCCAGCGCGGGCGCGCCCCGGCCAGCGTAGACCGCCGTTCCCGGCGTCACGGTCGGCCCGGTGATCGCCATCTGGGCCTGCAGCGCGTGCACCGCCGGCAGGTCCGCCTCGCCGTCCACCAGGATGCGGGACAGCAGCCAGCCGTGCGGCGTCGCCAGCCGCACCACATTGGGGCCTGAGCCCGCCTGCCCCGGCCCCACGATCGTGAACTTGCCGCCTGCCCCGCCGGTCGTCCTCGTGCCCAGGACGAAGTCGTTGTCCGTAAACATGTTCATGCCCGCGACCGAGATGTAGCGGTCGCCGGTGCGCGGCAGCGTGAGCGTGACCGGCCCCTTGGTGAGGTCGATCCAGGCGCTGGAATAGAGCGTGTCGTTGTTGGGCGTCGTCACGCCCCGCGCGGTCGGATCCGCGAGGACCCGCGCGTGCCCGAAGCGGTTGACGCCCGCCGGAATGCCGACGGCGCGCCCGGCCACGGCGCGGGCCCGCGTGGACGCCATCTCGATCAGCGGCAGGCCGTAGAGCCAGGCGTCCCGCGCCGCCGACTTCAGGTCGCCCGCCTGCGCGAACGCCTTCGCGGGCGCCGCCCCGATCACCGCCAGCGCCGCCAGCACGTCACGCCTGTTCAATGGAACTCTCCCCTGGAAGTGAGCGGAACCTAGGGCCCCGCCCGCGTCAAACAACCTCCAGCGCAGGCATACGGTAATAGCCGTGAAGCAACTCCGGCTTGGGCAGGTAGGCGCGCATGAAGAGGGCGAACGGCGCGGCCGGCGCCGGCAGCCAGTTGCCCTCCCGCCCGGGGCCCGGGCTCTCGTGGCCGATCCAGATGTCGAGCGACCCGTCCGGGTTCGTTGTCAGGCCCGGCGTGCGGTCGCCGATGGCGTAGCGGTTCAGCGGGTTATCCCAGAAGAAGAACTGGCCGTCGTCGGTGGCCTCGTAGAGGCTGAGCGACCAGAACGAGTTCACCGGCAGGTGGCCATCGGCTGGGAAGTGGAGCCGCCAGTTCTGGGTCCCATCGAACAGCTTTCCGGGCAGCGGCCCCTCGCCCTGCAGATACATCGCCTCGGCCGGCGGGAGGGCCGCGAGACCGCCCAGGGCGACTGTGCCGCGAAGCTCGTAGTCCTGGTCGAAGTCGCCCAGACGGACGCTGGGATAGGACCATCCGCCGACAAAGTTGCCCGCCAGTCCGCCGCCGCCCCGGACAGCCCGGCGGCCTTCCGCAAAGCCCGCCTCGATCTCGGCCACCTCAGCCTTCGAGAACCGCCCTGCGTCGAAGCCCTCGGTCAGCCCCAGCGGCGCCATGCGGCGGAGCGCGGCAAGGTCGGTGACCGGCGGGGGATTGAGGGCCATGAGCGCGGCGGCGCTCGCGAAGTACGCCGCCCAGTCGGCCGCGCGGTCGGCATAAGGCCCCGGCGGATCGCCGCCTGGGCCCTGCATCGAAATCCCGGCCTGAACCTCTCGGGCGGCCTCCAGGTCGTGCGGCCCCTCGACCAGGATACGCGCCAGCGCCCAGACGTGGTCGGTGGGCGAGCGGACGATGTTCCAACCTTCCATGGCGTCGCGAGGCCCCACCAGCCGGAAGGTCCCGCCCGCAGGTCCCGTCGTCCGCGTGCCCAGGACGGCGAAGTTGTTGGTGTAGGCGTCCATCAGCGCCAGCGAGAGGTAGCGTTCGCCCGCCGCCGGCAAGGTGATCGTCACCGGCCCGGCCGAGAGGTCGATGTGCGCCGTGGAATACAGCGTGTCGGTGTTGGGCGTGGTGACCGCCCGGTGCTTGGGCGTCGCCAGATTGCGCACATGGGTGAAGACGCCCATCCGCTGACCCAGGCTCATGCCGCGCTGGCGCGTCGTCGCCACCTCGATCAGCGGCAGGGTGTAGATATAGGCGTCCCGCGCCGCCGTCCTCAGATCGCTCACCTGGGCTCCTGTCCTCGCCGCGTCCGTGCGGCGACCGCCTCAGCGGCGTTCCCCGCCTCGGCCCACCATCGCCGGATCATGTCGGCCGCCCGGCCCGGCTGCACGAGAGCTGCCGCCTGCCCGGCCCAGAGCGAGAGCAGCTCGGGATCGTCGGCCTGGGCGGCGGCGGCGCGCAGCGGCTGGGTCAGCCTGTTCTGGACAGGATAGGCGGGGACGTCGCCCTGCGCCCCATGCATCAGACGCATGAACCTGTTCTCCAGACCACGCGCATAGCGGCCCGAGAAGGCCCGTGTGAGGCGGGTGGTATCGTCAGGCGCCTGGGTCAGCGCGCGCCGCCATGGCGCGGGCGTCGTGGCCTCGTCCGCCAGCAGGAAGGCCGTGCCCATCTGGACGGCCGAAGCGCCCAGGGCCAGGGCGGCCGCCACGCCGCGCCCGTCCATAATCCCGCCCGCCGCGATCACCGGCAGTGGCACGGCGGCCCGGATCGTCGTCACCAGGGCCAATGTGCCGACAAGACTGCCGTCGAGTTCGCCCAGGAAATGGCCGCGGTGGCCGCCGGCCTCGAAGCCCTGGGCGCAGACCCCGTCGGCGCCAGCTTCGGCCCAGGCGCGCGCCTCGGCGACGTTGGTAGCCGTACCAATGACCAGCGTCCCCGCCGCCTGCAGCCGCGCGATCCGCTCGGGCGACACCAGCCCGAACGTGAATGACGCCGCCGGCGGCGCAGCGGCGACCAGCGCCTCGAACTGGGCGTCGAAATCAGGGGCGAACTGGTTCGGCGCCTCGGGCGGCGGCAGGCCAAGCTCAGCATAGAAGGGCGCAAGGCGGGCGATGGCGGCATCCACCTCGCCGGGCTTTGGATCGGCCTTCGGGCCGGAGAACAGGTTCACGATGAACGGCCGATCCGTGCGCTCACGGACAGCGGCGATCAGCGGCCCGATGTCGGCAGGCGGTAGCGCGGCGGCGGCCAGCGCGCCCAGCGCGCCGGCTTCGCTCACCGCCACAGCCAGGTCATCCAGCGATGCGCCCACCATCGGCGCCTGCACAATGGGGATCGGCAGGTCGTCGAGGAGGTCGGCGAGGCTCATCCCTCGCCTGCCTTCTTCTGGGCGATCTTCTCCAGCACCTTGCCCCGGCCGCGGGAGAGCGCCGTGATCACACCTCGGAACGTGCGGACCTCCTGGTCGGTGAAACGGGCCTTGGCCAGCGCCGCACGCAGGTTCTGGGTCATGTTCGGCGTCTTCTCGGGCGGATGGAAGAAGCCCGCGGTGTCCAGTTCGCGCTCCAGATGCTCGTAGAGCCCCAGCATGGCCTCGCCCGTCGCCGGCCCCGGCCCCTGCCTGAAGGCGGCCGGCGCCGCTGCCTCGACGGTCGTACGCCACTCGTAGGCATTGATCGCCACCGCCTGCCCCAGGTTCAGCGAGCGGAACTTGGGGTCGATCGGGATGGTCACCACCGCTTGGCAAAGCGCGATGTCGGACGTCTCCAGACCGGCCCGCTCGCCACCGAACAACAGCCCTACCCGCTCGCCGCGTCCGACAGCCTCGGACAGATCGGCGGCCGCCGAGCGCGGAGTGAGGACCGGCAGGCTCAGTTCACGCGGCCGGGCCGTTGTCGCGAACACGGTCTGCAGGTCGGCGATGGCGGCGGCGACGCTGTCGTAGACGCGTGCGTCGTTGAGCGGCCATTCGGCCCCCGAGGCCAGCGCCCAGGCGCGCTCCTGCGGCCAGCCGTCGCGCGGATTGACCAGCCGAAGGTCGGCCAATCCGAAGTTCGCCATCACGCGCGCCACCGCGCCGATGTTCTCGGCGAGCTGTGGCGCGTTGAGGATAATCACAGGCGCCCCGCCTGAAGTCGTAGATGCTGAGGACGGTTCGGACATGTCGCGCTTAAAGGAGCCTCGCTCGCCATTGGCAACCCTCAGTCGCCGTTCTCTGCTGGCCGTGGCGCCGGCGGGCCTCCTCGCGGCCTGCGAACCCCGCATGCCGCTCACCGCCTCCACCACGCCCAAGCTGGACATCGAAGGCCTGCAGAAGGCCGTGGACGCGATCGCCGCGACGGCCCTCCCCGGAATGCTCGGCGTCGGGCTGATGAACCTCGAAAGCGGCCAGAGCTTTCTCACCAACCCTGACCGCCCTTTCCCGATGCAGAGCGTCTTCAAGCTGCCCCTGGCCGCGGCGGTGCTGGGCGAAGTCGATGCGGGCCACCTCGGCCTGACGACGCGCCTGACGATCCTGGAGGATCAGCTGTCGCCCCAGCATTCGCCGATCGCCACGGCCTGGCCCGGCCGGCGCGACTACACGGTCGAAGAGCTGCTCGAGGCCGTGCTCATCGAGAGCGACAACACCGCCGCCGACGTTCTGATGAGCCACATCGGCGGACCCGGCGTGGTGACCGCGTGGCTGATCGGCAAGCGGGTCCCGGAAATCCGCGTCGACCGCTATGAGCGCGAGCTGCCCGCCGACATCTACGGCATGCCATCGTTCCGCCCCGCCTGGCGCGATCCCACCGCGTTCGCCGCGGCGCGCGACGCCGTGCCGCCAAAGGTCAGGATGGCCGCCATGCGCCGCTACATGGCCGACCCGCGCGACACATCCACGCCCCGCGGCATGCTGGAGTTCCTGCAGCGTCTGGACCGCGGCGAACTGCTGAGCGCCGACTCGACGCGCCGGCTGACCGACCTGATGTCGCGTTGCACCCGAGGCGCCGGCCGGATTCGGGCCGGTCTGCGCCCGGGCGCGTTCCTGGCGCACCGGCCCGGGACCTCGGGCGTCGACCAGGGACTGTCGACCGCGCACAACGACGTGGGCGTCTTCACCCTGGCCGACAAGCGCGCCTATGCCCTCGCGGTCTTCCTGTCCGGAGCTACCCTGGATGACACCGGTCGCGACCGCGTCATCGCCCAGGTGGCGAGCGCGGCGGTGCGCGCGGTGGGATAGTTCCCCAACTTCCCCTGGGGAGCCTTTGCGTCAGCCTTTCCGGCGGCTATACGGCCTGAAACGCATTACGCCCGGAGCGCCTGCCCCTCATGGCCAAGATCAAAGTCGCCAACCCCGTCGTCGACCTCGACGGGGACGAGATGACCCGCATCATCTGGAAGTGGATCAAGGATAAGCTCATCCATCCCTTCCTCGATCTGGAGATCGAGTACTACGACCTTGGCATGGAAAACCGCGACGCCACCGACGACCAGGTGACGATCGACGCGGCTAACGCCATCAAGAAGCACGGCGTCGGCATCAAGTGCGCCACCATCACCCCGGACGAAGCCCGGGTGAAGGAGTTCGGTCTCAAGAAGATGTGGAAGTCGCCGAACGGCACGATCCGCAACATTCTGGACGGCGTCGTCTTCCGCGAGCCGATCATCTGCAAGAACGTTCCCCGGCTGATCCCCGGCTGGACCAAGCCGATCATCATCGGCCGTCACGCCTTCGGCGACCAGTATCGCGCCACCGACTTCGTCGTGCCGGGCCCCGGCAAGCTGACGATCAAGTTCGAAGGCGAAGACGGCAAGGTCATCGAGCACGACGTCTACGACTTCAAGGGCGCCGGCGTCGCCATGGCGATGTACAACGTCGAGGCCTCGATCCGCGACTTCGCCAAGGCCTGCTTCAACTACGCCCTGGCGCGGAAGTATCCCCTGTACCTCTCGACCAAGAACACGATCCTCAAGGCCTACGACGGCCGCTTCAAGGACATCTTCGAAGAGATCTACCAGGCGGAATACATCGAGAAGTTCAAGGCCGCCGGCCTGGTCTACGAGCACCGCCTGATCGACGATATGGTGGCGTCCTCGCTGAAGTGGAACGGCGACTTCATCTGGGCCTGCAAGAACTACGACGGCGACGTCCAGTCCGACCAGGTCGCTCAGGGCTTCGGCTCGCTGGGCCTGATGACGTCGGTTCTGATCACGCCGGACGGCAAGATCATGGAGGCCGAGGCCGCCCACGGCACCGTCACGCGCCACTACCGCCAGCATCAGAAGGGCGAAAGCACCTCGACCAACTCGATCGCCTCGATCTTCGCCTGGACGCAGGGCCTCAAGCACCGCGCCAAGCTGGACGGCAACGCCGAGCTCGAGCACTTCGCCAACACGCTGGAGAAGGTCTGCGTCTCGACCGTCGAGAGCGGCTCGATGACCAAAGACCTGGCGCTGCTGGTCGGCGATACGCAGGGCTGGCTCACCACCGAGGGCTTCCTCGACAAGGTGGCGTCCAACCTCGAGAAGGCGCTGGCGGCCTAGCCACCGCGCTCAACGGTACACCAAGGCGCCGCCTGCGGATTTCGCGGGCGGCGCTTTTGATTCAGCGGCCCTTCATCCAGATGTCGAGAGGCTGCTTCTCCTCGTGGCGGACGAGGATCAAGTAGCCGAGCACGAAGGTCACGATTGACGCGATCGTGGCGCCCCAGAACCCTGCGGGCGAGGCGAACCACAGCGTCAGCCAGAAGATCGTGTTCCCGATGGCCAGCATGCACCAGCGCACGAGGATGCTGAACGCGTGATAGGTGCGCTCGTGGTCGACGACATCCTGGGTCTGGTCGCCGAAGTGACTGCGGTCGTCCATGTTGGACCTCCGATTGCCTGGGCGTTCAACGAGCGGACACCCGCTGGCCCGGTCTGTCAAATCCGAAGGTTCAGCCGTCGGGATCAGGCCGCATAGACGGGCCGCATCGCCCCGCGGGCCTCGCCGTAGCGCGGCTTGCAGACGCCGATGCAGGACGCCCTCGCCGCCCTTTAGGAGATCTACTGTCCAGCCGCGGTCGGGATCGCCGCGCTGACGGCCGAACGCGCCGAGCACCTGATCGACGACCGGCGGCGCCACCTCTCGGCCATTCATGGCGCGTTCAGCCGCGCGGGGCGCAACTGTGTCTGACGAGGGATGGTCACAACTATGAGGTCGGCAAGTGGCCGTTCTGGAAATCAGCCCCTACCAGGGCTTCGACATGGCCCGCGGCCTGTTCCCCGCGGGCGTCCTGCTCGACGTGTTCGATACCCGCTCATCGTTCCATTCCATCGCCTATGTCGACCCTGCCGGCGACGACGCCGAGGAAGACTTCTACGGCTACGGCTTCGCCTACAACTGGGACGGTGAGCTGATCGGCGGGGTCATCACTGACCAGGACCGCTATGTGGAAGGCCTGCAGGTCTTCGCGCTCTCGGACGCTCATATCTCGGTCGCAACGCAACTCTGGTACGCGGACCGTGGCGACGCCGTCGGCGAGCTCGCCTACGTGTTCCGAGGCGACGACGATCTGATCGGCAACCGCTACGACGACCGCCTGATCGGCATGGGCGGCGATGACGCCATCTGGGGCGGTGGCGGGGCCGACGACCTCTTCGGCGAAGACGGCGACGACTTCATCCGCGGTGAGGACGGCGACGACCTGATAGATGGCGGTTCCGGCCACGACGACCTGCATGGCAACGCGGGCTTCGACCTGATCTACGGCGGCGCGGGCGATGACTGGGCGGTCGGCGGCAAGGACGACGACGAGGTCTACGGCGAGGCTGGCGACGACGTCGTGCTGGGCAATCTGGGGGACGATAACCTGTCGGGCGGCGATGGCGACGACTGGGTGCGCGGCGGCCAGGGCGACGACGATATCCTGGGCGGCGCCGGCCGCGACTGGCTGTCGGGCGACCGCGGCGTCGACACACTCACCGGCGGGGCGGGCGCAGATGTCTTCCACACCTTCGGCGAGTCCGGCGAGGACTGGGTCACCGACTTCGTCGCCGGCGAGGGCGATCAGGTCTATGTGGTCGGTGCCTACAACGTGGCACAGCGGGGCGCGGACGTGGTGATCACGGTCGAGGGCGGCGGGCGGATGATCCTGATGGACACCCAGCTGTCGAGCCTGCCGGCCGGCTGGATCTTCAGCTAAGCGCCAGCTCGGCGGCGAGCGCCTGCAGCTGGGCCGCCACCGAGCCCGGATGGCTGATCATGGCGAGGTGGTGCAGATCGGCCCGGCGCACCGGCCAGCCGCGGGCCTCCGCCCAGTCGGCTTGGTCGGTGTAGCGACGGCTGAGCCGCAGGTAGGCCGCGGGCGCACGCTCCCAGTCGCCAGAGGCGGGCGCGACGGCGTGGAGGAAACCTACTGGCGGGCGCGGCAGGTCGGCGACGAATGCGGCGCGCTGGGCCGGGTCGGGCAGGAAGCGCTGTAGCGGGTCGCGGTCGAACCACAGGTTCCAGGGCGCCAGGCAGTCGTTGAAGGCGCGGACCTCAAGGTGGGCCACGACCTCGGGGTCGACCTGGCGAAGGCTGCGGCCAGGGTGGGGCCGGACGGCGTCAACAAAGATCAGTCCCGAGGCGCCCGCTTCGGCCAGCGACGGGGCGAAGGCCCCGGCGCCGCTGTGCAGGACGGCGATCCAGGGCCCTTCGCCCATGACCGCCGCTGTCCGGCGCGCAACGCCCTCGTACCAGTCCGGCGGCTGCACGCCGCCATAGTCCACCGCCACCGCCTCAGGCAGTCGTCGGGCCAAGGGCCGCCACGCCGCTGCCCCCGTGAAGGGGCTGGGCACGAGGGCCAGCCGGGGCACTAGCCGGCCAGTGCCGCCTTCACGGCTGCGAGGCCCTCCTCGGCCTTGGAGCCGTCCGGCGCGCCGCCTTGGGCGAAGTCGGGGCGGCCGCCGGCCCCCTGCCCGCCCATGGCCAGCACGGCCGCCTTCGCCAGGTCGGCGGCGTTGAACCGGCCCTGCGCCGAGCCGGTGACGGCCACGGTGGCGGCGGCCTTGCCGTCGGCGGTGCCGATCAGCGCGATGACACCGTCCGGCAGCTGCTTCTTGAACTCCTCGGCGATGGGCCGCAGGTCCTTGCCGCCGACGCCGTCCATGATCCGCGCCAGCACCTTGACGCCGCCGATCTCCTCCGGACCGGCCGCCGCCGCGCCGCCGCCGCCCATGGCGAGCTGGCGCTTGGCGTCGGCCAGTTCCTTCTCCAGCTTGCGGGCGCTGGTCTGCAGCGCCTCCACGCGGGCGGCCACCTCGGTCACCGGGACCTTGAACTGCTCGGCCAGCGACTTCGACACCGCCGCCTGTTCCAACAGGTACCGGCGCGCGCTCTCCCCCGTCAGCGCCTCGATCCGGCGAACGCCGGCGGCGACGCCCTGCTCCGAGACGATCTTGAAGATCGCGATGTCGCCCGTGCGGGCCACATGTGTGCCGCCACAGAGCTCCACCGAGTAGGCTGCATCCCCGGTCAGCGCCTTGCCGAGCGTCAGCACGCGAACGCTGTCACCGTACTTCTCGCCGAACAGGGCCATGGCCCCGGCCTCGATCGCCTCGGCCGCCGCCATCTGCTTGGTCTCGGCGGCGAGGTTCTGGCGGACCACCGCATTCACTTCCGCTTCGATGCGGTCGATCTCGTCAGGCGACAGCGGCGCACCGTGGCTGAAGTCGAAGCGGATGCGCTCGCCGTCGACCATCTGGCCCTTCTGGGTCACATGGCGGCCCAGCACGTTGCGCAGCGCCGCGTGCAGCAGGTGGGTGGCCGAGTGGTTCGACCGCGTGGTGGCGCGGTTCGGGCCGTCGACTGACAGCTGCACCCGCGCGCCAGGGCTCAGGGCGCCCTCCAGGATCTCCAGGTCATGGACGTGGAGGTCCCCAGCTAGCTTCTGGACGTCGGTCACGCGCGCGCGGCCGCCATCCCAAGTGATCTCGCCCTTGTCGCCCGCCTGGCCGCCGCTCTCGGCGTAGAAGGGCGTGCGGTCGAACAGCGCCTGCACCGTCGCGCCGGTCGTGGCCCCATCGACCTCGCGGCCGTCCTCGACCAGGGTCAGCAGCTCGCCCGTACCCTCGGTCTCGTCGTAGCCGGTGAACACCGTCGGACCCAGGCGCTCGCGGATCGAGAACCATTCGGCCGCGGCGGCCACCTGGCCCGAGCCCTTCCACGCCCCGCGCGCCATCTCGCGCTGGCGGGCCATGGCCGCGTCATACTCGTCGAGGTTCACCGTGAGGCCCTTGGCGCGGACCGCGTCCTGGGTCAGGTCAAGCGGGAAGCCGTACGTGTCATAGAGCTTGAAGGCGGTCTCGCCCGACAGCACGTCGCCGTCCTTCAGGCCCGCGGTCGCCTCGTCCAGCAGCGCGAGGCCCCGGCCCAGGGTCACGCGGAAGCGCTCCTCTTCCTGGCGCAGGGTGTCGACGATGGCGTCCTGGGCGCGCTTCAGCTCGGGATAGGCGTCGCCCATCTCGGTCACCAGCGTGGGCGCCAGGCGGTGCATCAGGGGTTCTTCCGCGCCCAGCAGGTGGGCGTGGCGCATGGCGCGGCGCATGATGCGGCGGAGGACGTAACCGCGGCCCTCGTTCGAGGGCATCACGCCATCGGCGATCAGGAAGCCGGATGAGCGCAGGTGGTCGGCGATCACCCGGTGCGACGGGCCGTTCGAGGCGCCGCCGGCGCCGCCCACCAGCTCGCGGCTGGCCTGGATGATCGTGCGGAACAGGTCGACGTCGTAGTTGTCGTGCACCCCCTGCAGGACGGCCGCGATGCGCTCCAGGCCCATGCCGGTGTCGATCGACGGCTTCGGCAGGCTTTCGCGACGACCGTCGGCGAACTGCTCGAACTGCATGAAGACGAGGTTCCAGATCTCGACGAACCGGTCGCCGTCCTCGTCCGGGCTGCCGGGCGGGCCGCCGGGGATGTGGTCGCCGTGATCGTAGAAGATCTCCGAGCACGGACCACAGGGGCCGGTGTCGCCCATCGACCAGAAATTGTCGCTGGTCGGAATGCGGATGATCTTGTGGTCGGGCAGGCCCGCAATCTTCTTCCAGAGATCGAAGGCCTCGTCGTCGGTGTGGTAGACAGTGACCGTCAGCTTGTCGGTCGGGAGCTTGAACTCCTTCGTCAGCAGGTCCCACGCGTGGACGATCGCGCGCTCCTTGAAGTAGTCGCCGAACGAGAAATTGCCCAGCATCTCGAAGAAGGTGTGGTGGCGCGCGGTGTAGCCGACGTTGTCCAGGTCGTTGTGCTTGCCGCCGGCGCGGACCGACTTCTGCGAAGACGCGGCGCGCGGCCACGGCGGGGTCTCGGCGCCGGTGAAGTAGTTCTTGAAGGGCACCATCCCGGCGTTCACGAACAGCAGCGTGGGATCGTTCTGGGGCACCAGGGGGGCCGAAGCGACCACGGCGTGATCGTTCCTCTGGAAGAAGTCCAGGAAATGGGTCCGGATCTCGTTCAGGCTCGCCATCGGTCGCTACGTTTCATCAAGGTATTGGAACAGGGTTCCCACGTGGGGACCCGCGACCCTTTACGAAACCTCTGGCGCAACCGCCAAGGAGAAAGGCGGAGGTCGCCGTTTGGGCCGCAGGCCAGGACTAGGTTCAAGGCGCCGTGGCGGGACGGCGTGCGGACCACAGCATGCTGAACGCCGCATAGGTCACAACGACCACCACGAGGACGCGCAGCCAATCCAGCGGCAGCGACTTCACGATGTAGGCGGCCACCAGCACCGCCGGGATGCCGCCCAGGGTCAGGCCGAGGGCGGCGCGCAGGCTATAGCGGCCGCTGGCCACGAACCGCGATCCGCCGACAGGCATCAGGAAGGCGCATGAGCCCATCATGATGGGAAACGCCACCAGCGGGCTCATACCTAGCAGCGCGACCAGGATCAGGCACGGCGCGTAGAGGCCGATGCCCAGCATCATCAGCCCCCCGAGGACGAAGTTGGCCCCCAGGGCCAGCGCCAGCTTCGCGCCGGTCAGGCCCTTGGCGTCGCCGCCCACCGGCATGACGCCCAGGACGGCGGCCAGGAAGAGGCCGGCCGCCACCAGCAGCGCGACGCCCATCGCCAGTTGGATGACACGCGCCGGCGCGCGGGCCACGAACGCGCCGCTCAGCCAGGCGCCGGCGACCGCCGCCGCGATCATGCCGACGAGTGTGACAGGGTCGACCTCTACGACAGCGATAAAGATCAGCGCCTGGGCGATGGTCGGCAGGGCGTGGCCGGCGTTGAGGGTGCCGGGGATCTGTTCGTCCGACACGCGGCGGAACAGCTTGAAGGCCGCGGTGGTCGTGGCGAAGGCGCCGATGCCCAAGGTGTCGAAGAAGTTCGCGACCGCGCCGATGGCGAGATCGAGGAGGCCTGGTCGGCCCGGCGCGCCGTCGGCCGCCCGTGAGCGCTCCACCCGCCACCACCAGGCGGCGAAACCAACGGCTAGAGCCAGCAAGGCCGCCAAGATGAAAGGCGTGACCGGCAGCCTCTCGAACAAGCCGGGGTTCGGTTCCGATTGCATCACGGTCCCCCCCAGGTCCGACGCGGGCCAAAACGACCTTAGCGCGCCGCGGCGCGCCCGATAGCCGTTTCCGCTCTCAGGGGCGCACGCCGGGCGTCCAGGCCGCAAGAGCGGGCGCCGAACGACAGACATCGGTCAGGGCCTCTACGCAAAGACGCCCGGGAGGGCCCGGGCGTCGGTGCGGCGCAGTCGGGAGGTGACGCCGCCGCGACTACAGCGAGCCGTCCTCGGCGTCCGCGTCCTCGGCGGGACCGACGAGCAGCTGCTCCTCGACCACGTCCTTGGCGCCTCTGACCTGCTTCTCGATCTGATTGGCCATGTCCGGGTTCTGCTTCAGGAACTCCCGCACGTTGTCGCGGCCCTGGCCGATGCGCTGGCTGTTCCACGAGAACCACGAGCCGGACTTCTCGATGACACCGGCCTTCACGCCCAGGTCGATGATTTCGCCCAGCTTAGAGATGCCCTCGCCGTACATGATGTCGAACTCCACCTCGCGGAACGGCGGAGCCACCTTGTTCTTCACCACCTTCACACGGACGTTGTTGCCGACGATTTCGTCGCGCTGCTTCACCGAGCCGGTGCGGCGGATGTCGAGGCGCACCGAGGCATAGAACTTCAGCGCGTTGCCGCCCGTGGTCGTCTCGGGAGAGCCGTACATCACGCCGATCTTCATGCGGATCTGGTTGATGAAGATCACCAGGGTCTTGGCCTTGGAGATCGAAGCCGTCAGCTTGCGCAGCGCCTGGCTCATCAGGCGGGCCTGCAGGCCCGGGAGCGAGTCGCCCATCTCGCCTTCGATTTCGGCCCGCGGCGTAAGAGCCGCCACTGAGTCGATCACGATCACGTCGACGGCGTTCGAGCGCACTAGGGTGTCGGTGATCTCCAGCGCCTGTTCGCCGGTGTCAGGCTGAGCCACCAGCAGGTCGTCCAGGTTGACGCCCAGCTTGAAGGCGTAGCCTGGATCCAGCGCATGCTCGGCGTCGACGAAGGCGGCGGTGCCGCCGGCTTTCTGCACCTCGGCGACGACGTGCAGGGCCAGCGTCGTCTTGCCCGACGACTCCGGCCCGTAGATCTCGATGATCCGCCCCTTGGGGAGGCCGCCAATACCGAGGGCTAGGTCGAGGCCGAGCGAGCCGGTGGAGTACGACTCCATCTCGACCTTGCCCTTTTCGCCAAGGCGCATGACCGAGCCCTTGCCGAACGCCCGATCGATCTGCGTCAGCGCCGCTTCGAGCGCCCGCGACTTTTCCGAATCTTCTTTACCCACGAGCCTCAACGCTGATTGCGACATGCTTTAGCGCCCTTCTATCCCACGATTCCGCCAACCGGATGGGCCAACCGCAGGCCCCGCTCGGGATGACCAAAGACGTACTCGCTTTGCCGAATGTTCGCAAGACGTTCCCAGAACAACATACGTCCGATTTTGACGTATGTTGAGCCGCCCTAGTCCCGAGCGTGGCTGGCGATGAAGTCGCGTAGGTCGCGGTAGGCGTGAGCCTCCATGGCCCGGAGCGCGTCGATCTTGGCGTCGAGGCCGCCGGCGTCGAACTGCGCACGGGCCTGCACCGCAGCGGCGTTGTACCCGGCGAATCGCACCAGCTCGGCCGAGGGGTAGAGGGCGTCATTGAGCGCCCGCAAGCCAAGCACGACGCCGACGGCCGCAATCGCGACAGCCACCGGTGCGCGTGTGGCAAGCGTTTCGGGTCCGTAGCCGAGCAACAGCGCCAGGCCCGCAGCGCCGGCCGCGACGGCCGCGACCACCAGCGCGAGTCTGGCCAAGGCGGCGTTGGCTTCGGCGCGTCGGCGCGGCGCGCCCATCGATTCGCCCAGTTTGCGGCGGCTGTAGGCGATCTGGACATCGAACCGCTGGGCGCGCAGGCGCTCCAGCAGCCGGTCGAGGTCGGGGCCGGGCGTAGGCGGCGGGGGCGCATCGCGCCATTCCGGCAGGATCCAGACCTCGTCGTCGGCGACATCGCGGGCCAGGGCCCGGACCCGGTCGGCCATGTCGCGGGCCGGAGGCAGCGCTTCCAGCGCCCGGGCGCGGGTCGCTTTCCAGCCGGCCAGCGCGGTGTTGTCGGTCATCGCCGCGACCGCCTGATCGAGATTGTTGATCAGCACCTGAAAGTAGAGGCCGCGCGCGCGCTCGGTCCAGTAACGGCTCCCCAGCCATAGCTCGGTCGAGCGCGAAACCAGCCTGCGGGCCGCGACCAGCACGCCGGCGATAGCCGCGAGAGCCAGGGCGATCGCGCCCACGGCGACGGTGGCTGCCGGCGGCACGAGCAGCGCGATAGCCGCGACGGCCAGAGCCAGCACGCCGCACCCCCCCGCCATCAGGCCCAGCTGACGGCCGCGCCGGACGTGCTGGTTGGCCGGGCCCTCGTGTTGCTTGAACATCGCCCGCAGCTCGGGCCAGTCGAGAACGCGCAGCAACTGCGGCTGAACATTGCCCAGCGCCTGGCGGGCGTCCTTGTCCAGCAGGATGTCGTCGTTGTGCCATCCGGCCAGCGGATCGGCGAAGGCGGCCAGCCTGGAGTCGCCCCCGTGTCTCGGCGCTGAAGCGTCGGCCATGGCCATATCCCGTGAATCCCCTGGCTGTCAGCGATCCCGACCTGCGTCCTGCGGTCAAGATGTGGCGTGGCCGCGCGCGCCCCTCACCTTACGTCGGCTCGCGCTGCGGCGCCCTACGCGCTACCACAGTCGGGCGCGAGCCGTCCGAAGAGACGTCCGCCGCCGCCTTGCAGGGATGAGACAATGCACTACGCCGAGCTGAACCGGGCCTGGGCCGAACTGACCGCGCCCGGGGCGCCCTTCGAGATCGCGATCCAGGAGGTCGGCGGCGCGCCGATCCGGACTTTCAAGAATGCGCCACCGAACGTGAGGGCGCTCTGGCTGTCGACAGCCCAGTTCGCCGAGCGCGACTATCTCGTCTTCGACGACGAGCGGATCACCTATGGCGAGGCCCACCGGCAGGTGGCCTCCATCGCCAACTGGCTGATGGCCAAGGGGGTCAAGCCTGGAGACCGCGTGGCCGTCGCGATGCGGAATTATCCGGAGTGGATGCTGATCTACTGGGCCTGCGCCTGCATCGGGGTGGCCTGCGTCGGCATGAACGCCTGGTGGACCGCAGCCGAGATGGCCTACGGCATGACCGACGCCGGGCCCAAGGTCCTGTTCGCCGACGCCGAGCGGATCGCGCGGCTCGACGAGCAACCAGGCATGCTGGGCGACACGCTGCTGGTGGCGGTACGGGCGGAAGCCCCCGCCGGCGCAGCGTCCTGGGCCGAGGTGGTGGCGCACGGCGGGGCCCTGCCCGACGTGGCGGTCGCCCCGGACGACGACCTCTGCATCTTCTACACGTCGGGCACGACCGGCTTCCCCAAGGGCGCGCAGCTGACGCACCGCAGCTGCGTCTCCAACCTGATGAACATGATGTTCGCCGGTCAGGTCTCGACGCTGGCGACCCAGCGCGCGACCGGCGTGACGCCCGATCCGTCGGTAGCCCCGCCGATCCCCGTCACCCTGGTGACCACGCCTCTCTTCCACGTGACCGCCAACAACTGCGGCGCCTACGCCACCACCGCGGCCGGCGGCAAGATGGTGCTGATGTATCGCTGGGATGCGGGCGAGGCGCTGAAACTGATCGAGCGCGAGCGCTGCACCTCGGCTGGCGGCGTGCCCGTGATGGCGCGCGAGCTGATCAGCCATCCCGACTTCGCCAAGTATGACACCTCGAGCCTGCTCACGGTCGGCGGCGGCGGCGCACAGCTGCAGCCCGACCTGGTGGACAAGATCGACAAGGCGGTGGCCACGGCGCGCCCCAACACCGGCTATGGCATGACCGAGACATCGGGGATCATAACCTCGATCTCGGGCGACTTCTTCGTGGACAAGCCCGCAAGCTGCGGACGCGCGATGCCGACCTTCGAGGTGCGGGTAGTCGGCGACGATGGCCAACCGCTGCCGGCGGGACAGCCGGGCGAGCTGTGGGTGCGCGGGTCATCGGTGATCAAAGGCTACATCAACCGGCCCGAGGCCACGGCCGAGAGCATCACCGACGGCTGGCTGCATACGGGCGACGTGGCCTACCTCGACGAGGACCAGTTCATCTATCTGGTGGACCGCAAGAAGGACATGGTGCTGCGCGGCGGCGAGAACATCTACTGCGCCGAGGTGGAAGCCGCCTTGCACGGTCATCCGGGAGTGGCCGAGTGCTCGGTGTTCGGGGTGGCCGACCCGCGGCTGGGCGAGGAAGTGGGCGTGGCCGTCTTCCTAAAGCCTGGGGCTGAAGCGACCCCCGACGCCCTGCGCCAGCATTGCGGCGCGGCGATCGCGAAGCACAAGATCCCTCGCTACATCTGGATGATGGACCAGCCGCTGCCGCGGAACGCCAACGGCAAGTTCCTGAAGCGCGAGCTGCGTGACACTCTGAAGGTCGAGGACGCGGTCTAAGCGGCAGGACATAGGAAATCTCGATCGACCAGATAAGAACGATCGTTTTGTCATTGGGCCCCAGGTCGGCCTAGCTTGGGGAAACAACCCAGCGAGGTGACCCCATGGACGACGCCGCTCCCACCGGATGCCCGGTCAAACACCCTGCTGCCCGCCGTACCCTCACGGGCCGCACGAACCGCGACTGGTGGCCGAACCAGCTGTCGCTCGACATCCTGCACCAGCACGGCGCCTCGGGCGATCCCATGGGTCCGGGCTTCGACTACGCGACCGAGTTCAAGAGCCTCGACTACGCCGCGGTGAAGCGTGACCTGGCGGCGCTGATGACCGACAGCCAGCCCTGGTGGCCGGCCGACTACGGCCACTACGGCCCGTTCTTCATCCGCATGGCCTGGCACAGCGCCGGGACCTATCGCACCGGCGATGGGCGCGGCGGCGCTTCGGCGGGCGGACAGCGGTTCGCGCCGCTGAACAGCTGGCCGGACAACGCCAACCTGGACAAGGCGCGCCGGCTGCTCTGGCCAATCAAGCAGAAGTACGGCCGCAAGCTGAGCTGGGCCGACCTGATGATCCTGGCCGGCAACGTCGCCATCGAGTCCATGGGCGGGCCGGTGTTCGGCTTTGGCGGCGGCCGCGCCGATATCTGGGAGCCTCAGAAGGACATCTATTGGGGCGGCGAGGAGGAGTGGGTCGGCGTGACCCGCATCGACGAGGACGCCGGCCGCGCCCTGGAAAACCCGCTGGCGGCCATCCAGATGGGCCTGATCTACGTGAACCCCGAGGGCCCAGGCGGCAACGCCAACCCGGCCCAGTCGGCCCGCGACATCCGCGAGACGTTCGCCCGCATGGGCATGAATGACGAGGAGACGGTGGCTCTGACTGCCGGGGGCCACACGTTCGGCAAGTGTCACGGCGCGGGCGACGCCTCGAAGGTGGGTCCCGAGCCCGAGGGCGCGGACATCGCCGAACAGGGACTGGGCTGGCGCAGCGGCCACGAGAGCGGCGTGGGCGACCATACGATCACCAGCGGCCTCGAAGGCGCCTGGACGCCCAACCCCACCAAGTGGGACGGCGACTACTTCCGGATGCTCCTGGACTACGAGTACGAGCTGGTTCACAGCCCCGCCGGGGCCCGGCAGTGGCAGCCCGTGGGTCAGAAGCCGGAAGATATGGCCCCCGGCGCGCACACCCCCGACAAGCGCCTGCCCACCATGATGACCACCGCCGACATGGCGATGAAGGTCGATCCGGCCTACCGCGCGATCTCGGAGCGGTTCCGCAGTCATCCGGAACAGTTCGCCGACGCCTTCGCCCGGGCCTGGTTCAAGCTGTGCCACCGCGACATGGGTCCAAAGGCCCGGTATCTCGGTCCCGAGGTCCCGGCTGAAGACCTGATCTGGCAGGATCCGATCCCGCCGGCGGAGCACCCACTGGTCAGCGAAGCCGACATCGAAGCCCTGAAGAACGAGATCATGGCCTCTGGCCTGTCGGTCGCCGAGCTGGTGCAGACGGCCTGGGCTTCGGCGTCGACCTATCGCAGCTCCGACCATCGGGGCGGCGCCAACGGCGCACGCATCCGCCTCGCGCCGCAGAAGGATTGGGAGGTCAATCAGCCCGAACAGCTGGCCAGGGTTCTGAAGGTGCTGGAAGGCATCAAGGCCGAGTTCGACGCTTCGGCCGGCGGCGGCAAGTCCGTGTCGATGGCCGACCTGATCGTCCTTGGCGGGGCCGCGGCGGTGGCCAAGGCCGCCCGCGACGCGGGCTTTGACGTCGGCGTGCCCTTCACCCCCGGCCGCACCGACGCCCGAGCCGAACAGACCGACACCGACAGCTTCGCCGTCCTCGAGCCCAAGGCCGACGGCTTCCGCAACTACCAGCAATCGGCCTTCAGTATCCTTCCAGAAGAGCTGCTGATCGACCGCGCCCAGCTTCTGGGCCTTACGGCGCCGGAGATGACGGCCCTGGTGGGCGGGCTGCGCGTGCTGGGGGCCAACCACGGCGGCAGCCGGCACGGGGCCTTTACCGACCGTCCGGGTCAGCTGACCAACGACTTCTTCGTCAACCTGCTCGACATGGGCGTGGCGTGGAAGCCGGCCGACGGCGATGACGCGTTCGTCGGCACGGACCGCAATACCGGCGCGCCGAAATGGACGGCGACCCGCGTCGATCTGATCTTCGGCTCGAACTCGCAGCTGCGGGCGTTGTCCGAAGTCTATGCGGCGGCCGATGCCGGCGAGACGTTCGTCCGCGCCTTCGTCGCCGCCTGGACCAAGGTGATGAACGCCGACCGCTTCGACCTCAAGGCGTAGGCGATGGCCCCGTGACGCCGGCAAGCTCCCGGCGTCACGGACTCCTCGATCAGAAGTTCACCCGGGCGGTGACGCCGTAGTAGCGGTCAGCCTCGCGCGGGATCAGGTAGCGGACGCGGCACGGCCCCGGGGCAGCCAGACTTGAATCCAACCGAGCGCGATGAGGTACGACACAGCAAGAAAGCCGAGAAGCGGCGCGTAGCCGTAGTTGTTCTCAAGCATCCACCCGGAACCCTGCAACACAACCATCCCGCTCAGATTCCCGCAGAACGCCGCCACCCCAATCGTCGTGGCGACGCGTGGTAGCCTCGTGATGTCAGTGGTCAGTGCAAACAAGTTCACTGAAAAGCCCTGGTGGGCCGCCATGACCAAGGCCAGCAACGGCACGGCGATCCAAATGTTCGGCGTGAGCAGGACGGCAGGGAGCGCAAGCGCGGCCGCAGCGCATCCGAGCATGGTGAGCCGTCTCGCCAGAGTGGGCGCCATGCCTCGGGCCAATAGCCGACTTGAGACATAGCCTCCGGTCAAGCTGCCAAGGGCGGACACACCCGCTATGATGGCGAGGGGCAGGCCAACGCCACTGAGGCCCAGGCCGAACTCGCGTCGCAACAGGTCGGGCATCCAGAACACCAGGAACCAGTACATCTGGTCGGAAAAGACCTTCCCGCCTGCGACCGCCCAGGTAGCGCGATCTGCCAGCACGGCGCGCATCCCGCCTTCATTGCCTGGCGCTACAGGCGCTTCCACCTCCTCGGCCACCGGCCGCATAATCCAGCCTGATGTGAGCATCCAGGCCAAGAGCCAGATCGAGCCCAGCCCGCCGGCGATCAGGAAGGTCGCACGCCACCCGAACGCCAGCGCCAGAGCCGGCACCATGATCGGTACGAGCATCGCGCCAATGCTGCCGTAGACATTCATTGCACCGAGGGCCACTGCGCGACCGGAGGGCGGAAAGAATGTGGCGATCGCCTTGATCGTCGCCGGAGTCCCGATCGCCTCCGTCGCGCCCAGCCAGATGCGCACACCTGTGAACTGGCCCACCGTGTGGACCAGCCCATGCGCCATGGCCGCCAGACTCCAGGCGCCGACGCCTATGGGAAAGGCTGTGCGGAGGCCGACCCGATCAACAAACCAGCCCGCTCCGATCAAACCAAAGGCCGCGGCCATCTGAAACACAGACGCCATCTGCCCATAGGTGTAGTCCGACCAACCAAGATCGGCCTGCAACAGCGGTTTCATCAAGGAAATCAGCTGACGATCGGCGCTGTTCAGGAAGCCGGCGGCCACCAGGAAAATCATGATGGCCACCTGGCGATTCCATCGAAGCCACGGCGGCATGACTTGCACTCCCGAGATCGGACCACCGCACCCGCACGGTGTTCCTATCCGTGTTGGCAGCTCTTCTCCGTTCGCCGACTACCAGTCGATCAGGACGCCGCACTCGATTGAAGACGGGTTCAACGACCTTGGCTGACAGGACCGTCTAATTCAGTCCCCGCGACCGCAGAATCTCCAGGTTTGCCTCGTGCCGCCGCCGATCAATGTTGTAGGCGAACAGCAGCAGTATCGCGATCGCGTAGAGCCCCGCCATGGTGGGGATGTAGGCCAAGCCCAGCCTGGTCAACACAGACTCCGCGACCTGACCGCGCTTGGCGTCGTCGGGAAATTGGCTGAACGCGAGAATGGTCGTGGCTGTGAACACGCCCGCGCCAGAAACCATCTTGCGAACCAGCGCTGTAGCGGACAACAGAAGGCCTTCGGAGCGGCGGCCGGTGCGCACCTGAGCGTCCTCTACCACGTCAGCGATAAGAGAAGCCGTTAAGATCCCGGAGGCGGCGGCCAGAGTCGCATTCGCAAACTCTTCGCTGCACAACAGCAGGAACAGCGCCGTCGTCTCGTTCTCCGGTGCGAGTCCCAGCATCCGCATGGACATGGGCGTGATGTGAACCACGACACCAGTCGTTGAAGCCAGGAGCACCCCGAACTTCTTGCCAAACGCGCGACCGAGCACAGGGGCCAGCGCCACACCGGCCAGACCGCCTGTAAGGCTCATCGTCGCCAGCACAGCGAGCTGACTTTGACTAAGCTCCCAGAAGTAGATCCCAACATACATGTCGAGGCCGCTCTTGGCGCCTGCCGCTACGGCTATGAACAAACCCGAAAGCGACACGACAATGAAGGCCCGGTTGCCGAGTGTTGCGGCAACCTCCGCGAACATGCCTCGGAAGGTGATCGGCCTGTCCGGCGCCGTCGACAAGTAGGGGATCCGGTGAGCAGTCCCCACTGTCGATAATATGATGGCGGCGAATATGATCAGCGCGCCGGTCATTGAGTAGAGGAAGTAGCCGTCCCGCGCCAACACCCCGCCCGAGCCGTCGGCGCGCTCCTTGAGAAAAAACTGCAGCGCCATGACCATCATGCCTGCGCCGCCAAGCAACACGAAGATCTGGCGCAGTGCGATCAGGTTGGTCCGCTCGTCGTAGCCCTTGGCCAACTCAGGCGCGAGCGCCTGGTGAGGCACTTCGAAGAAAGTGTCGAAGAACCGCACAGAGAACAGACAGATCGCCAGATAGATCGCCAGCGCTCCATCGCTCCAGCCTTGCGGCGGATTCCACAGGAAGAAGAAGGCCGCAGCGTAGGGCGCCGCCGACACCAGCATGAACGGGTGGCGCCTGCCCCAGCGGGAGCGAACGTTGTCAGAGATCTGGCCGACGAGCGGGTCGAGCACCGCATCGAACACTAGGGCGATCATCAGGATGCCGCCCACCAGTTGCGGCGGCAGGCCAACAACTTGATTGTAGAAGATCACGAGGAACGACGAGATCGCCCTGTGTTTGAGATTTGTGGCTGTCGCACCCACGGCGTAGAGCAGCTTTGCGCCCAGGCCGAGAGGCGGGGCGCGCCCGGCTTCCGTCACAGCTGTGATGACCCGCCCTCCCATACGACGTTCGGACGTCCTAGCTGTTTTCTGCTATGATTTGATCGACACGCGCATCGAGTTCCGGATCGGGCCGATAGCCGCTCCTCAGTCGATCCTGGGTAACCCTCCAGGCGCGCTCGACGCCCTCCTCCAGGGATACCGAGCACCGCCAGCCGCCGGCAACGCGCGAGATCCGACTGACATCGAAAATCATGGAATTGGATTTGTCGCCGAGCAACGTTCCCTTCCAGGAAGGCTCGTACTTCACCAGCACCTTTGACAACACGTTGACGATGTTCGGCTCAACGCCAATCGCAGATCCAACAGTGCGCAGTATTCTATTCCAAGTGTGCCCTGCGCTATCAGTGATGTTGAAGACGTCGCCAAGTGCTTCCTGACGACCACAGAGCTTTACGAACGCGCGCGCGAAATCTTCCGAGTGCGTCAGCGTCCATACGGACTCCCCGTCGCCGTGCACGATGATGGGTTTGCCGTTCACCAGGCGCCACGCCAAGTGGTCTCCACGGACGACCGTGCTCGGTAGATTTGTGCGGTAGGTATGGCTGGGACGAACAATCGTCACCCTGATGTCGCCTGCGTCTTCCGCCGCCCTGAGCCGCGCCTCGCACGCCGCCTTCTTGCGGCTGTATTCCCAGAAGGGATTGTCCAGCGGCGTATCCTCGCCCACCAGTGAGACGCGGCTGGGCTTTTGGTAAGCTGAAGCGGACGAAATGAAGACGTACTGTCCGCATCGTCCGCCAAAGGCCTTGATGTCTCGCTGAACATCGTCGGGTTCAAACGCCAGGAACTGGCAGACAACGTCGAAATTGCGCGCCGCGACCTCCTGATAGAGAGCCTCGTCGTTCACATCTCCCACGACCTGTCTGACCGATGAGGGTCCGACTGCCGGGCGTTGACCCCGGTTAAACACGGTCACGTCGTGCCCGGCGCGAACTGCTTCTTCCACGCAGGCGAAGGAAATCTCCCCCGTTCCCCCGACATACAGGACCCGCATGGTCACGCGTCGAGGGGCGTTACCACGCCTCTGACAATCCGCGCGCCGCCCAACTGGTGCGAATCCATAAAGTGGTTGACCAGCTCCGGCGCCTCCACGAACCGCACATTCCGATTGACGCCATGCAGGCTCGGCGTGTCGAACACCTCTCGCACGTCCGACTGGAACACTAGGCGCCCATCGCCGAGCGTCCCGTCGTCCATGACCCGCAGCGTAGGGTCGGCCTCAAGACGTACCGCCAAGGCCGGATCCAGGTCCTGAATGTACCGGCCCCGCCAGTTCTTGCAGCGCGCAGCGTGATAGGTCGCCGCGATCATGGCCCGAGCCCTGACTCCAGTGTTGGGTACGCCGCGGTGCCACATCCTAGGGTCTCGGAAACAGACGCTGCGCGCCGGGATCGTCATGCGCGCCGGCGGCCCCCACTTTTCAAGCAGGTCCGGCCTCTCCCCGATCCTTGTCGTGGACCAGGTGACGACCTCGGTTTCGAATTGTGACCTTGGATAGATCTCCGTGGCGCCGTTGGCGACGGTGATTTCATCGAAGGCGATTGAACAGCTGAGCGTCGTCGTGGGCGGTGGCCACCGCTGACCGTCGCGCTCTGCATCTTCTTGCGACTTCCATGAGTAGGGCCGATCGAAGTGCAGCGGCTGATAACCGCTGCCCACGCAGTTCACGTTGCCGTTGTAGAATCCGAGCCAGGCCCCATCGCCCAGCACGCCGGCCACAACACACTCGATGAGGGGGTTCGTCACCAGATCAGGCCGCACAAAGGGGGCATATCGCCTTAGGCCCAGCTGCAGGTGGCCCGGGCCGGTGTTTTCTTCGTGTCGCGTGGGTTTCCCCAACGCGCGGACCTTCTCCACATCCTCCAGCACCGAATCTATGAGCATGTCGCAGCTTTCGACCGTCACAATGTCCTCGACCACGGCGTAACCTACGGTCTCGATGTCACGGACGATCGCAGCCAATTTCTCAGGGGCGATCGTGCCGGCCGTTCGCTCGGCTGAGGTGATTTGGTATCCCACCTGACGTCCTCTCCTGTTGCTGCCTACGTTCGGGGCGCGAGGTTCTCTCGCCAGCGATGCGGGCGGTCCCTCGGCCAAAGTTGAACAAGTATCCCGCTGGCTGACACGGGCTCGATGAACACGCGCTCAGTTCCCACGCCTCTGAGCTTGACGCCCTTGGCCTCCAGATCGACGACGGCCTGATCGAGATCGTCGACCTTGAAGGAAAGCAGACGGAGCCCCTCGCCGTGCTCCCGCAACATCTGTGCATAGGGGGAATCGTCCCTCGTCGGGGCGACGAGTTCCAGGAACGTTCCATCCGGCTGAATGAAGAACGCAACGGCGACCCCATTGTCCGGATTGTTCACCCTGTGGCTCAAGGACAAGCCAAGGCGGGTCCAGGTCTCGACGCCCTGCTCGATATCGCGAACCAGCAGCACCACATGGTCTAGCTCTTTCAGCGGCATCGAACTCACCCGTCTCTTCGTCCTGGACCCCGCGATACGCCCCGTCAGAAGTCCTTGCGAACGGTCACGCCGAAGTACCGCTTGTAGTCGCGCGGCAGGCCAGCAACGAGTCCGCCGTTGCCTTGCGCAAGGGTCGAGCGGTAGAATTTATCGAACAGGTTTCTGACCAGGATCCGACCTTCCCAGCCATTTTCCTTGTCCATCACAGAAATGATTCCATTCACGATCCCGTATCCGGGCGAAATTGTATCCGGAGTCTGGGTGATGCTGTTCTGTTGACTTGATTGGTATGTATAGTTTCCCGTCAGATTTACGCGGTACCGCGGCGAGTCATAGGCCTCGTATCGGGCCTGAACCGAAATCTTGTGCTTCGGAGCATATGGCAGAGGTTGCCCGTCAATGTCGCAACTCACAGGCGCTGCCACCGGGCACAGGAAGTCGTCGATCTTGGCTTTGACGTATCCGTAGTCCGCGCTCAGCGTCAGGCTGTCAGTGACATTCGCAATGGCCTCGATCTCGATGCCCTTGGTCGAGACGTCGCCGGCATTGATCAGGCGCGTCACCACGGTGCCGGCGACCAGGTCGGGCTGGTTGGCCTGATAGTTCGACACTTGGTCATTGAACAGCGCCACGTTCACCTGAAGACGCCGATCCAGCAGGCTGGACTTCAGGCCTACCTCGAACGCATCCGATGTCTCGGGCTTGAGCACGTTCGTCTCGCGGGCGGAGAAGTTGAAGAACACGTTGAACGCTGGGCCCTTGTAGCCACGAGAATACGTAGCGTAGGCGTGGATGTCGTCGCTCACATCATACTGGAAGCCCAAGCGGCTCGCGTAGTCAGTGACGCTGGTGGAGTCCTGGGCCGCGAACGCGGGTTGAATGCCAGGAACGGCGACCGCGGACGTGGAAACACGGTTGCTGTAATAGCTCAACTTGTCCTTCACCAGACGAAGTCCAGCGATGGCGCGGAATGACTCCGAGAAATTGATGTTCGCCTCACCGAACACCGAATAGTTCTTTTGAATAGTCCCGAAATTGTTGAGCCCGAAATTCCTGACCCTATTGCCAGCTACGAGCTGAGTCGTTTCTCGGCTGTAGTCTTCGCGATTGACCGCTCGGAAATAATAAGCCCCGATCTGGTAATCGATAAGTCCACCTTTGGGCGACGCAAGTCGAATTTCCTGCGTATATTGTTTCGAATTGACGTGCCCGAGATCGATCTGCTGCGTCGGCGTCGCCGTGGTCAGTGTCGCAAAGCCATCCAGGTCGCCGCCCTGCGTGCTTCTCCAGAACCGGTAGCCGCTGATCGCTGTCAGATCGTAGTCACCCATTTCGTAGTCGATCTGGGCCACTGCGCCTCCGAACGCGTCCTTGAACTGAGGAAGCGTGTTCTGGGCGACTTGGCGGTTTCTAAAGCCCGGCGTGATCCCGGCGCTTTGAAGCACGGTCGGCAGTGTCGCGCTTTGGGTTCGCACGCCAGTCGGATAGGCCACCGTCGAGGTGGCGACATACATTCCGCTATTGCCGCGGTTCTCGGCGTACAGATAGTCGGCCCCCAGCAGGATGCTCAGGTTCTCGCTCGGTGTGAAGAGAAGCTTGCCGCGAAACCCATCCGAGTCTCGGTCGCTGAGCGTCTCATTGAGGAAGATATTCCGGACGTTCCCCTTGAACCCGGAGGTCACGCCGGAAATCCGGCCGCTCAGGACGCCGGGAATGAGTTCACCGTTGACGCCCAAGGTGAGCCGATGCTCATCGCCCCCGTAGTAACTTGCCTCGATGAAGGCGTTGAAGTCCGGGGTCGGATTCTGAGTGATGATGTTGATCACGCCGGCCGACGCGTTCTTGCCGAACAGGGTTCCCTGAGGGCCGCGCAGCACTTCGATGCGCTCCAGATCGACCAGCTCCGACACCATCTGGCCCGGTCTCGCGAGCACCACGCCGTCGAGGACCATCGACACCGAGGGTTCCGCGCCCGGCGACGTTGTGATTGTGCCCAGGCCGCGGATCAGAAGAACGGTGTCCTTGCTCGAGTTCTGCGGTCGCAGGGTGATCGCCGGAATGAGGGTGATGAGGTCCGGGACGCTGTTCCGGTTTTGCTCACGCACAACATCGCCGCCGAGCGAACTCACCGCGATCGGCACCTCCTGTAGCGATTCCGAGCGCCGGCGGGCGGTGACCACGACGTCGGCGATCTGATTGACGCCTTCGTCAGCGGTAGTCGCCTGGGCTGCCGCGCTCTCGGCGCCGAACAGACTGGTGCTCGCAAGGAGAGCAACCATGATCGCTCGGTGGGTCCGACTTTGAACCACAGAACGCTTTGCCAGGACCGTCATTCTTGTTTCTCCCCTATCTGATTGCCTTACGTCGGCTTGTTCTTGAGTGGTCGGCGAACCCAGGGTTCGACCAACTTCAGCTCGCCATCGACTGTCTCTCGTTGTCATGTCCAGGCCGGATGTGGCGTGCTCGCGGCATGGATCAGAAGCCCAGTTCCCTCATTTCGACGACTCGCCGCTCTCGGGCGCTGATCTCCGCCGCAGTTCCAATCGCAACCGCCATCAGCCCGTCCCGCGCGGTTACTTCGACCGGCCCCTCACCGCGCACGGCGGCGATGAACTTCTGATGCTCGTAGAAAGTTGAGCCGTGATGTGTTCCGGCGTTCAGCGCAGCCAGGTCGACCTCAACCAGGCGACGCTCAATCTGCTTGGCAGCGCCACGCCCCACCCTCGGAGAATAGACGACCTCGCCCGCAGGGATCAGAACGTCCAGACGCGCCTGATCACCCACCGCGGTGATCTCCTCCTGGTTCTCCGCGCCGTCGGCGAACATCGATAGGTCCAGCATCGCGCGCACGCCATTGGCGAAATCGACGGTTGTGTAGGAATTGTCGATGATGTCGGGCCGCTCGCCGTCATAGAGTTCGTCGAGGTGATTCACGTCCATGGCGCCCGAGCAATAGACTCGCACAGCCTCCGACCGGACAATCAGCCGCATGAGGTCGAAGAAGTGGCAGCACTTCTCCACCATCGTGCCGCCGGTGTTGCGGGAGAAGCGGTTCCAGTCACCCACCTTCTTCAGGAACGGAAAACGATGCTCGCGGATCGACAGCATCTGCAGTCGCCCGATCCGGCCGCCATGAACCTCCCCGATGAACGCTTCAGCTGGGGGCATGTAGCGATATTCCATCGCCGTCCAGAAAGGGGCCGAGGCCTTCTCGGCCTGTTCGACGACCCAGCGTGCATCGTCGAGGGTCGTGGCCAACGGCTTCTCGCAGAGGATCGCCAGGCCCGCGTCGAACAGCGGTTCCAGCACCTCGCGATGGGTGTAATTGGGGCTGGAGACAATGACCGCGTCCACTAGACCACTCCGGGCCAGTTCCTCGGGGGACTGAAACGCGGCGACGCCATCGGCGCGGTCGCGAAGGGCGTGTCGCGCCCAGCCTAGGGACTGCCCAACCGGATCGGCCAACGCTGTCACACGGGCGCCCGGCGTGATGGCCAGGTTGTTGATGTGCTCAACCCCCATCATCCCTGTGCCAACCAGGCCGTAGCGCACCACTTCGGGCAAGAGCCCCTCCCAGAATCCCATATGACAACGCTGACTTATTGTGAGCATTCTCCCAGACCGCCCGGCGGGGCAAGCCCAAATGTTGCGCAGACGACAGCCGGGCCGGGATCGAGGGGAGGCCTGACTTGACGAGTTCCACGCGCGCCGAATCCAGCGAGCCCAGCCTCCGGATGCGTTGGATCCTGTTCGGGTTCCTTGCAGCGGCAGGCGTGCTGGCGCTGGTGGACCGCCAGATCATCTCGGTGCTGAAGCCCGAGATGGCCGCCGAACTGGGCTGGAGCGACGACGACTACGGCACGCTGGGGGCCTGGTTCCAGGGCGCCACAGCGGTGGCCCTTCTCGCCGCCGGTCCTCTCGTCGACAAGCTGGGCGTGAAGTGGGCCAACCCCATCGCCGTGTTCAGCTGGAGCGTGGCGGCCATGTTCCACGGCTGGGCGCACAGCCTCGTGCAGTTCACCCTCTGCCGCATCGGCCTGGGCGCCACCGAGGCCGCGGTGACGCCGACCGCCGTGAAGACCATCGCCACGATCTTCCCGCCCCACATGCGATCCACCGGCGTGGGGCTACAGAACGCCATCGCCAGCTTCGGGGCGATCAGCGCCCCCTTCATCATCCCCCTGATCGCCGCACCATTCGGATGGCGGGGCGCCTTCCTGGTGGCGGGCGCCATGGGCATCGTGTGGTCGATCGGCTGGCTGCTGGTGACCCGCCGGGTGAACTTCGGCGACACCGCGCCCGCGACGCCGGCGGAGATCGCCCTACCCCGCGGCGCCTTCTTCCGGGATCGCGCGGCCTGGGCGGTGGCCGGGGCCAAGTTCCTGAGCGACTCCACATGGTGGCTGCTGCTGTTCTGGATGCCGGACTTCCTGAACCGGCAGTTCGGACTCTCTGGCGCCGGGATCGCCGCGCCGCTGGCGCTGGCCTACACGGGCGCCGCGGTGGGATCGCTGGTCAGCGGCACGCTGGCCACAAGGTTCCTGGCGATGGGCGTGCCGGTGAACCGAGTGCGCAAGGTGGCGATGCTGATCAGCGGCCTGATGGTGTTGCCCATGCCGCTGGCGCTGCAGGCGACCAGCCCCTTTGCGGCGGCGGGCATCCTGGCGCTGGTGCTGGCCGCGCACCAGGGCTTCTCGACCAACCTCTTCGCCCTGATCACCGACGTCACCGAGAAGTCCAAGATCGGTCGCATGACCAGCTTCGGCGTGTTCAGCGGCAACATCGGCGGCATGCTGATCCTGAAGATCGCGGGCATGGTTCTGGCCGCGGGTCTCGGCTACCTGCCCCTGTTCCTGTTCGCGTCGGTGTCGTACCTGCTGGCGCTGGGCTGGATCCACGTGATGCTGCCGAATATCAAGATGGTGGACGCCAGCCAGCGGGGCGAGGCGCCCCTCGGGTTCCACTAGGCCAGGGCGGGACGCTTCAGGAAATCGACCACCTGCTGGCCTACCAGGCCAAGTTGGGCCATCACGGCCGGATCCGTGCAAACGCCGTCGTCGGCGAAGCGTGAGACGGCGCTGTTGACCGCCGCGGCCAGCGGTGTCGGCCAGCCGCGCAGCGCATGCACGATGCCCCGCAGGGCGGCGATGGTTCCCCCGGTCGCCTGCCAGCCATAGGCGGTGGCGATCACGCCCACGGGCATGCCTGTGAGATAGACGCGCGGATCGGCGGCGGTCTCCTCCAGCAGGTCCAACGCATTCTTGATCAGGCCCGAGACGCTGCCGTGATAGCCGGGAGATGCGATGATCACCCCGTCGGCGCGGCGTACGGCGTCGATGAACGCCCGCTCCTCGGCCGTCCGCTCAGCCTTCTGCGCATAGAGCGGCAGCCGTGAGAGGAAGGCGCCTCCGAACGCCTGGACATCAGCGCCGCGCTCCGCCGCGGCGCGAAGCGCGATCTCAAGCGCCCGCTCGGTGGACGACGGCGTGACCGTCGTACCGCCTATGCCGACGATAAAGGGCCGGCGCTGGGTCACGCGATGACCAGCGGACCGTGCTCCAGCTTGGGCAGGACATGGCGGGCGAACAGGTCGGCCTCGGCGGCGTGCGGATAGCCCGACAGGATGAAGGCCTCGATCCCCATGTCTCGGTAATCATTGAGCTTGGCCAAAACCTGGTCTGGGTCGCCCACGATGGCGGCGCCACAGCCCGAACGGGCGCGGCCGACGCCGGTCCACAGGTTGGGCTCGGCGTAACCGTCATCCGCGGCGCTCTCACGGAGCGCGGCCTGGGCCTGGACGCCGACAGAGGTGGAATCGAGCGACTTGGCGCGGATGGCCGCGCCCTGGGCGTCATCCAGCTTCGAGAGCAGACGATCGGCGGCGGCGCGAGCCTCGGCCTCGGTGTCGCGCACGATGACGTGGGCGCGGTAGCCGAACTTCAGCGTGCGGCCATACTTCGCCGCGCGCGCCGTCATGTCGGCGATGATATCGGCGACCACCTCCTTGCGGTCGGGCCACATCAGGAAGACGTCGCAGCCCTTGGCCGCCGCTTCGCGGGCGTCTTCCGACAGACCGCCGAAGTACAACAGCGGAGCCTTGCCCGAGACCGTGGTCACGCGCGGCGGATCCAGCTTGAGCTTCCAGTGCTCGCCGTCGTGGTCGAGCGGCTGACCGTTCAGCATGGTCTTCAGGATGCTCATGGCCTCGACCGTGCGGCCGTAGCGCGGGGCCGACGCCATCTTCTCTCCCGGCATGTCGGACGAGATGATGTTCACGGTCAGGCGGCCGCCCAGCAGCCGGTCGATGGTCGCGATCTGGCGGGCCAGCTGCGGCGGCCACATCTCGCCGATGCGCACGGCCATCAGCAGGCGCATCCGCTTCAGTTGCGGCGCGATGGCGGCCGCGAAGGCGGTGGTGTCGATGCCCAGCTCATAGCCCGACGGCAGCAGGATGTTGTCGAAACCGCCGGCCTCGGCCTGCAGGACGATATCGCGGCAATGCTCCCAGCTCGACTTCAGCATCGGGTCGGGCACGCCCAGGAACTCGTAGTCATCGTCGCACAACGCCGAGAACCAGGACACTTCGCAGGGAGGACGGGTCGTCATGGCAGCGGCGCTCCGAGGCTTGCGACGAGGACCGCGTACCACTCGGCGCGGGTCCAGCGAGGAATGTAGGCTTGCGGGATCTCGGCGATGCGCGCCGGAGCCTGGGTTCCCACGATCGGGATCGGCTGGGCGGGATGCGCCATGATCCAGCTGTAGGCGGCGGCGGCGCGGCTGACGCCGGTCTCCTCCGCCTTCGCGTCCAGGGCCTGCGCGACGGCGCGCGTGCGGTCGTCGGCGGGTTTGGCGAGCCGCCCGCCGCCAAGGGGCGACCAGGCCAGCACGGCCATGCCGCGTGCGACCGCCTGATCGAGGACGCCGTCGCTCAAGGGGCTCACGGCGAGCGGGGAGAACTCAGGCTGGCACGACACGATGGGCAGCGGCAGGTGGGCGGCCAACGCCTCGACCTGCCAGGCCGTGAAGTTCGAGACGCCGACCGCGCCGATCTTGCCGGCCTGGTGCGCCGCCAGCAGCGCCTCGCCGATCTCGCTCGGATGGGTAAGCAGATCAGGGCGGTGAATCTGCCAGAGCGCCACGTGATCGACGCCCATGCGGGTCAGCGACGCGTCGATGGCCGACGTGAGGTACCCGGCGCTCGAATCGTAGGGCACGCCCATCGAAATGCCGCCCTTGGTGGCGATGACCATGCGCTGCGCAAGCGGCGGGTTCGCCGCCAGCACCCGGCCGAGCAGCGCCTCGGCCGCGCCAAACGGCTCGCCGTTGTCGGGTCCGTAGATGTCAGCGGTGTCGAAGAGGGTCACGCCCGCGTCCAGGGCAGCCTGCACGCGCGCCTCGGCTACGCCGACGTCGTCGCCAGCGAACCGCCACATGCCCCATGCGATCGACGAGACCTCGGGGCCGCCTGGATACAGAGCTCGACGGGTCGGCGGTACGGGGAGATGGGTCATGGGCCTCTTCGTCACCAGCCTGAAGACTGCGGTTCTGCGGCGTCCCACCCCGGCGGCTTGCCCCGGATGACACCGTATGACTACGTTGTCATATTGATAGGTGAGCGGACAGGCCCTTGGCAAGCGGCGCCTGTCCGAGAGGGGCGGGTCCGGTGAGCGAGAGCGAGGTCACAAAGGGCGGCGTGCGGGCGCCTTTGCCCGGACTCGCGGTCACAGCTCTGGCCACGCTGGCGGCCGCCTACGTCTCGGACCACTACGGCGCGCCGCTCACGCTGATGTGCCTACTGTTCGGCCTCGCCTTGAACTTCCTGGGGACGGACCGGCGTCTGGACCTGGGCTTGGCGTTCGCCTCGCGCACCCTCCTGCGCTGGGGGATCGTCTTTGTGGCGGCGCGGGTCACCCTGGTCGAGATCGCCGACCTGGGACCGATCGCCCTCCTCTGCGTGGCGGCGATCGTGGCGGCCACCCTGACGACCGGCGTGCTGGCGGCCCGGGGGCTGGGTTTCAGCGGCGCGTTCGGCGCCCTGTGCGGCGGGGCGGTGGCGATCTGCGGGGCGTCGGCGGCGATGGCCTTTGCCAGCCTGCTGGGCGAGCGTCGCGTGAGCCAGGCGCAGTTGACCCTCGTGCTGGTGGGCGTCTCGGCCGCAAGCGCGTTGAGCATGACGCTCTACCCGGTGCTGGCGCACCAACTGGCCTTCAGCGATCTGCAGGCGGGCTTCATGATGGGCGCATCGATCCATGACGTCGCCCAGGCGCTGGGGGCGGGCTACGCCTTCTCGAATCCGGCCGGCGAGACTGCGACGATCGTGAAGCTGGCGCGGGTCGCCCTGCTGGCGCCTGCGATGCTGGCGGTGGCCCTGTTCATCCCGCGCGAGCCAGGCGCGAAGATCGCCTCGTTCGTGCTGCCCTGGTTCGTGCTGGGCTTCTTCGGTCTGGCCGGCGTGAACTCTCTGGGGTGGATCCCACCTCAGGTCGCCGACCTGTCGGCCAGCGCCAGCAAGGCGCTGCTGGCCTGCGCGGTCACGGCGACCGGCGTGCGGTCCAACCTTCAGTCCCTGACGGCTGAAGGCCTGCGGCCCCTGCTCGCCATCGTGGCGGCGACCCTGGTGGCGCTGGCCCTGGCGACGGGCGCGGCTGCGTTCCTTATCGGCTAGGGCTTCCCGGGCGCCGCTGTGGACCCGCGGATCACCAGCTCGTGCGGCAGGCGTCGATGCACCACCTCGTCTTCGGCGCCGAACAGCAGGCTTGCTGCCGCATAAGCCAGTTCCCGGGTCGGCTGGCGCACAGTCGTCAGCGGCGGCCACAGCTGGCTGGCCAGGGCCGTGTCGTCGAATCCCGCGACCGACAGATCGCCCGGCACGCTCAGGCTGCGCCGGTGGGCCACGGTCAGCACGCCGGCCGCCATGTCGTCGTTGCTGGCGAAGATTGCGGTGGGGGGCTGCGGCAGGTCGAGCAGGATGTCGGCGGCCGCCTCGCCCGAGGCGAAGTCGAACTGCCCGGGCCGCACATACTTGGGCTCGAAGGCGAGGCCCGCACGGTCCATCGCGCGGCGATAGCCGAACAGCCGCAGATCGCTGGCCGTATGGTTGGTGTGGCCGATGATGAAGCCGATACGGCGGTGGCCCAGCGCGATCAGATGGCTGGTCATGTCGTCGGCGGCCTGAACGTCATCCATCGACACCGAGGAACTGCGATCATGCTCGGTCCCCGGCGAGATCCGGACATAGGGCACGCCGCGGCGATCCAGTTCGGCGAGCGCCGCCGCGGCGTCGGTCACCGGCGACGACAGAATCACGCCGTCCACCTGGGTCTGGTCGATCAACCCGCCGATCTCGCGCGCCAGGTTCGCCAACGCCACGTCGGTGGGTTGGGCCAGCATCCGCACCCCCTCCTCGATGCAGCGGGCCCAGACGCCGGTCTGGATCTGATGGATGTAGTGGGGGCTGTGATTGTCGTAGATCAGGGCGATCTGGTAGCTGCGGCTGCCCTTCAGGATGCGAGCGGCCACGCTGGGCTGGAAATTGAGCTGAGCCACGGCGCGCTCGACAGCCAGCCGCGTCTTCTCCGAGACGTACTTTTCCTTGTTCAGCACACGCGAGACGGTCTTCATGGACACGCCGGCGATGTCCGAGACGTCTTTGATGGTCGGGCGCATGTCGCTCATCTATGGCCTGACTGACGGGCTTGCACCACCTAGGGCAACAGCAGCGGCCGCACTGTGATGCGGAACGACACGCCACGGTCCTGCAGATCGCGTTTGCCGGCCGAGGCGACGTCCTTCAGCGCCTTTGCATAGGTGATCCGGGCGGAAAGAGCGTCGGCGGGGGTCCAGGCCAGCGAACCGCCGACGCTGTAGATGCGATGCACCGGCTGCGGGTCCTCGACGTTCGTCATGTAGGCCGCGTCAGCGAAGCCGGAGACGGTGAAGGCGCCCCAGTCGAAAGTGCGCCCCGTCCCCTGGCGTCCGCCCAGCCGGATCGGCCGGGCTACCTCAACCGAACCTACCGCGCCCCTGTCAGCCAGCAGCAGGTTCTCGCGATAGCCGCGAACCGTGCTCTCGCCGCCCGCCGAGAAGCGCTCGCCCGAGTAGAGGACGCCATCGGCCCACTGGCCATAGAACCGCGCGCGCAGCTCAAGGCCGTCGTCGGTCAGGCGCCGCGCGTAGTTCACCTGGGCCAGGACAGCGCGGAAGTCGCGCTCGGGCACGGGCAGGCCGGGGACGTCAGACTTGGTGCCGTCCAGCCCTTGCGTGCCGGTCACGGAGATGGCGAACACCTGGTCGACGTTGCGGACTACGTAGTCGCCCACGAAGCGCAGCGCCCGGTACTCGGTCTGGCCATCGACGGCGCCCGGCGCGAACGAGAACCGCTCGCCCAGGAGATAGGCGGTAGACTGCCGCCAGGCGAACATCATCCCCGCGCTCAGCGTGCGGGCCGAACGCCAGCGACCGGGCTGTGCGGCGGGCAGCAGCGGCGCATCCAGCAGCTTCCGGGTGACCCCTGCCTCGAACGCCATATCCTTGGCCTTGATGTCGAGCGGGGCCAGCAGGGCGTCGGTGACGGCGGCCTCGTTGATCGCGCCGCGCACCGAAATGGTGGTCTTGGGCGAGACGAACGGGAAAGCGTACGCCACCGTGGCGTCCTCGACGCCATCGGTCAGACCCGCCTCGACGCTCAGCCGGTCGCCCGCGCCGATCACGTTGCGCATGGATCCGCCGACCGCCTTGCGTTCACCGCCCACCGAGGGCGAGCGGTTGTTGGCATAGCTGACATAAAGGTCGAAGCGGTCCTGCGGCAGGACTGCCAGCGCCAGGCTGGCCTCGCCCGGCCGCGAGCCTGGCCGCAGGTCGGCGTTGATCGTGCGGATCGCCGGGTCCTCGGCCAGCAGGCGGAAGTCACGCTCCAGCTCGACGGCGCTCAGCGGCCGGCGGGCTGCGGCGGGCATGCGATCTTCGATGTAGCGGGCGTCCAGGCCCTTGGCGCGGCCGCCGATCCACTCGACGCTCAGCGGCGGAAGGTCGCCGCCGGGCGACGCCAGCGCGCCGTAGATGATCTCCAGCTCCAGGACGCCCGGCGTGCTCGACGGCCGAACCACGACGCCCGAATTGATGTAGCCGGCGCCCAGGAAGGCGCGGTTGGCCGCCTGGACCACGGCCAGCGCCCGCGACACGCCGCCGCCAGGCACGCCGTTGTTGGCGAACTGGCGGCGCAGCCACGTCTCGTTCAGCGCCTCCCCCGGATTGTGGTCCAGCCGCAGGCCGCCGATGTCGGCCGGCGGGGTCCACTGCGGCGGCGGGATCGCGTCGCGGGGCGGCCCCGAGACCTTGATGCGCAGATCGGTGACGGGCGCGCCACCGGTCGGCGCGACGCCGGCCGGACCCGCGGCGGCTGGCGCGGGGGCAAGGCCGGGCGCGGGCTGCGCGTAGGAGGGCGTTGGCGGCGGCGTCGACTGGGG
>FWWM01000443.1_pt1 | contig 91253 bp, 65 predicted proteins | sample 2228351 | NCBI WGS metagenome assembly FWWM01 (sample SAMEA103939774, study PRJEB20133) | metagenome | reverse complement strand
CGATCCAGCATCTGGCGGGGATGAAGGATTCCAAGATCATCGTCGCGATCAACAAGGACGAGGACGCGCCGATCTTCCAGGTTGCCGATATCGGCCTGGTCGGCGACCTGTTCACCGTCGTACCCGAGCTGACCGACAAGGTCTGACCTCCTATCCCCACTCCGGCGCAGGCCGGGTGGGGCTTCATGGCCGCCGTGGGGCGGATTTTTAGCACGGAATTAAGAATCCCTGTCTAGCCTTCGTGCGCTTTAGTGGAGCGCCGTATGAAACCAGCCGAGCCACTCGCATTGAACCACAGCTGGCCCCTGTTTGAACGCGGCCTGCGTTTCGACCTGGGGTGTCTGGATGCGCCCGATTTAACGGGCGCCGAGCCAAATGATGCATGGCTGGTCGCGCGCGGCATGGGCCGCTGGTCATGCGATCTGGAGTCCGAAGGGTTGAATTGGTCGACGGGCGTCTATCGCCTGTTCGATTGGCCACAAGGCCGGTCTCCGGCGCGGCGGGACGTGTTGCCATTCTATCGGCCCGAGTCTCTGTCGGCGCTTGAACGGCTCCGATCCCATGCCATCCGGCATCGGCGGGGTTTCACCATCGATGCGCAAATCCACGCGTCGAGCGGGTCGCGTTGGCTGCGGGTCATCTGTGCGCCGCAATGCCAGGGCGGCCGAGTGGTAGCGCTACATGGCCTTAAAATGGACGTCAGCGCCCAATATTGTTAATCCATGTGAGGAAATTGCCGGAATTGTCTTTGGCTGCTTGTTAGCGCGCCGATGCTTTGGTTAGCATTCGCACATGACAGACAATATCATGGGGGGAGGCGATCGTCGGGTCCGGACGATCGCGGATCTGGCGCAGATGGCCGGGGTGTCGCCCGGCACCGTGTCCCGCGCCTTGGCGGGCAAGTCGCTGGTCAATTCCGAGACGCGCGCCCGTATCCAGGCGCTGGCCGACCAATATGGCTTTCGCCCCAATCAGATGGCCAGCCGCCTGCGCACGCGTCGCACCGGCGTGATCGGCATCGTCGTGCCGCTGGGGCATGACCGGCGCCAGCATTTGTCCGACCCGTTCTTCATGTCCATGCTGGGCTATCTGGCCGATGCGCTGACCGAAAACGGTTATGACGTGATGTTGTCCCGCGTGATTCCGGATGCCGCCGACTGGCTCGATCGGGTGGTCGATAGCGGCATGGTCGACGGCGTACTGCTGATCGGCCAGTCGAACCAATATGATGCGATCGAGCGGGTCGCCAGCCGCTATCGTCCGCTCGTCGCCTGGGGCGTGAACTTACCGGGTCAGGTCCATGCGGCGGTCGGTACCGACAACGCGAAAGGCGGCTATCTGGCGGGGCGGCGGCTGATCGAGCGGGGATGCCGTCGCATCGCCTTTCTGGGGGATATCGGCGCGCCCGAAATCCGCCAGCGTCATGACGGCGTCGCGCGCGCCATGGCCGACGCCGGATTGGAAGGCGGCCCCGTGCAGCTTGCCACCCATCTCGCCTCTGAGGTGATGGAGCAGGAAATCGCGGCCCATATCGACGCCTTGCTGGAACAGGGTGGCGGCGTCCTGCCAATCGACGGGATCGCCGCCGCCTCGGACATGATCGCGATGACGACCGTGCGGGCGCTCGCCGATCGCGCGATCGCGGTGCCCGAGACATTGCCGGTCATCGGCTATGACGACCTGCCGCTCGCTGCCCAGGCGGTTCCGCGCATCACCACCATTCGCCAGGATATCGCGGCCGGTGCTCGGGCGATGGTCGATGCGCTGTTCGCCCGAATCGGGGGAAGCGATGCAGGGTCGGTGGTGCTCGACCCCGAACTGGTGCTGCGCGAGACCGCCTGAGCGACAGTAGTACGCGCAGGGCCTGACGAAGGGGCGCCAACGGCGGCGGGCGTCGTCGGCTGACCCCTTCCACCAGCTTCCCTGATCCGCTGCCGGAGGGGGCATAGTCTCCCCGTCAGGCGATCTTTACGCGGTCGCCATCGAACACCAGGCGGAACCACGGCGCGGCCGTCCCGCCGAAGCGCGCACGGCGTAAGGGGACGTCGTCGCTCGCATCGCGGCCTTCCATGCCCCAGTAATCGACGAAGCTGATGACATCCCCTTCGCCCGTCACCCACCAGCAATAGGCCTGGGTGGGCTCCGCCACGGGGTTGCCTGCGACCAGCCCGGTGCCGTTGACCGGCCGCCACGGCCCTGCGAAGCGATCGGCGACCATCGCGTATAGCCCCGTCGGCGCATCCAGCCCTGGAGCGAAGCGCTTTGCCTGCGTCGACCAGAAGCAGTAATAAAGGCCGTCTTGCATGACGATATGGGGGCGTTCCAGCTCGCTGTTGACGCCCAGCGATTCGATCAGCGGCGGTTGGATCGTCCAGCGGTCGCCCTCGCGTTTGGCGACGCCGATCACGCCATCGATTTCCTGCTTTACCCAACCCGCCGAGCCGACGAACAGCAGATATTCCGCGCCGTCCGCCGGATCGCGGAAATAGCCAGGATCGCGGAAACCCTTGATGCCGCCATTTTCCGGCTCGGGCTGGTTAGCGACGATGTAATAATGGCCGTCCGCCGCGACGCTTTCCACCGGCTCGCTCCAGTCCTCGGTACGGGCGTCGTCGCCCTCGATGATGAAGCGGCCTTGCGTCTCGAACAGGCGCTGCTCGAATGTACGGGGCTGGCGATGCCGCCCGGAGGCGGTGAAATACATGGTGAGCGTCGTATCGTCTTCGCCCAGCACCGCCGAGCCCGACCATTCGCGACTGCCCGGTGTGAAGCCTTCGGCAAAGGTCTCGCCATGATCGCGCCAGCCATCCGCGCCGTAGCTGGTCAGGCGGATACGGGCTTCGTCATGGCGCATCTCGGGGTCGGCCAGGCGCGGGGTGGCGAGGAAGAACCACCAGCTTCGCTCGCCGAAAAGGGCCGTGCGCCCATCGGCATAGGCGATCTGCCACATGTCCCAAAGATCATGGGTCGGCAGGATCGGCAAGACGTCCGCGGCGGTAAAGACCGGCAGGCGAGCGTCAGTCTGCGCGGCGATCCCGACCAGCGCATCGGCCGACCAATGGGTGGGGGCAGGGGTGTCGGTCATGATACCTCGGGAAAGAACAGTCGGGGGGGATCAGGCTTGCGGAGCGGCGCCGAGCGGCAGCCCTTGCGCATTGCGGGCGCGCACCGAGTAGACGGACAGGGAGGCGAGCAACATCAACACGCCGCACAGGGTCAGCACATTGCGCGGGTCCCCGCCCAACCAGCTTTGATAGAAGAGCGGCAGCGTCACGCCGAAGATCAGCATCGGGATGACGATCATCATGTTGAAGATGCCCATATAGACGCCGGTGCGCTCCGGCGGGATCGAGCCCGCCAGGATGACATAGGGGTTGCCCATCATGCTGGCCCAGCCCAAGCCGATACCGATGGCGGGTAGGAACAGCATCGCCTTGCTGGTCATGTGCGGCATCGCGATCATGCCGATCCCGGTGATGACCAGGCAGATCGCGTGCAGCGGTGCGGCGCCGATCCGCCTGGCCAGCGGCACCATCGCGAAGGCCGCGACAAAAGCCACGCCGTTATAGAAGGCGGCGACCTCGCCATTGGTCAGCACGGCGGCATGGAAGCCCGACGAGGTGGCATCGGCCGTGCCGTATACCGAGCGGCCGATCGCGTAGATGACATAGTTCCAATAGGCCATCATCGCATACCATTGGAACAGGCTCATCAGCGCCAGTTTGCGCATCGGCAGCGGCATGGCGCGGATCGCATCGCCGATTTCCTTCAGCGTCGCGCCGATGCCCTTGGGCGCGGCGGCGATGCGCGCACGCTCATCGGGCGTCAGCGGCAGTTCGGGCACCCGCCGGATCGACCAGACGATGGTGACGAAGGACAGGACCGCACCGATCATGAACACCACGCGCGCGGTGTAGGGGATATTATGCCCGTCGACCCAGTCCGGGTTCATGCCCGCCCAGACCAGGATCGAGGGGGTGAGGAAGGCGAGCATCTGCGCCAGCCCGGTAAAGGCGCTCTGCGTCAGAAAGCCGACATTATGCTGCGCCCCGTCCAGTCGGTCGGAGACATAGGCGCGGTACGGCTCCATGGTGATGTTGTTGCCTGCGTCGAGAATCCACAGCAGCGACACCGCCATCAGCAGCGACGAGCTCAACGGCATGAAGAACAGCCCCAACGCGCACAGCACCGCCCCGATCAGGAAATAGGGCGTGCGCCGCCCCCAGCGGCTGTCTGTCCGGTCGCTCATCGCGCCGATCAGCGGCTGGATGAGGAGGCCCGTCATCGGCCCGGCGAGTTGAAGCAAGGGAATCTGTGCTTCTGACGCGCCGAGATAGCTGTAGATCGGCGCCATATTCCCCTGTTGCAGCCCGAAGCTGAATTGCAGGCCGAGGAAGCCCAGATTCATTTCCAGGATACGGGTCAGCGAAAGGCGGGGTTTGAACGGCACTCCAGTTCCGGCGGCGGGGGTGGACGGGGTCATGCAAGTCCTCTCGCACGCGGGGGTGGGCTCATAGTCTATCGCTGGCTTGCCGCGTGGAGGCCATCATGCCGTGCCGGGCCACAGATTGCAACAAACGATTGCAACGACGCTTGACGAGCTGCGTATGGCGATTTCATTGAGGGTTAGGGCGTTTCGTCATCCTTGCGCGCCAAGGCGGCGCTCTCGCGCTTCAGCGGGCGCGCGACCGGACAGACCTCCTGAACGAAGCCGTGCAGCGTGTTGGTCAGGCTTTCGGGCACCAATCGGTAGAAAACGAACTGGCCACGCTTTTCGCTAGAGACGAGGCCTGCCGACTCCAGGATCGACAGATGCTGCGAAATGGACGGCTTGGCCATGTCGAAGCGCGAGGCGATGTCGCCTGCACTCAATTCGGCATGGGCCAGATAGGCCAGGATACGGCGGCGGGCCGGGTTGGCGAGTGCCTCGAACACACGTTGCATGGTCTGATATTTAGGCAATTCGCTAAGCGTTGACAAATGCACGTTGGTAATTAGGAATATACCTAAGTATATAAGGATCGCTGCATGACCGGCCGTTCGACTGTCCGCATGATTGCCTTGCCCGACAGCAATGCCCGCGAAGGCCGGGTCCGATGGGCGCCGTCGCGTTCGCTCTGGATGATCGCCATGACGGGATCGGCTTTGGTTCTGGCACCGATCTATGTCACGCCGGGGGCGGTGCTGCTATGGTTGGCGACCTCGGCGGTAACGCTGTGCCTGGGCCATTCGATCGGATTGCACCGGCTGCTCATCCATCGCAGCTTCGCGGCACCGCTCTGGTTCGAGCGGGTGCTGGTCTATCTGGGTACGCTGGTCGGGATGGCGGGGCCGCTGGGCATGGTGCGTCTGCACGACATGCGCGACTGGGCGCAGCGGCAGGTGGAATGTCACGATCTGCACGCGCACCGTACGTCGTTGCTGCGCGATGCGTGGTGGCAGATGCATTGCCGACTGGACCTGACCCATCCGCCGCGTTTCGCGCCCGAAGCGCGGCTGCGCGACGATCGTTTCCTGGCGTGGCTGGAGGCGAGCTGGATGGCGCAACAGCTTCCATGGGCGCTGCTGTTTCTATGGGCAGGGGGCCAGCCATGGTTGATCTGGGGTGTGCCGGTGCGGGTGGCGGTCGGCGTGACCGGGCACTGGCTGGTCGGGCACATCACCCATCGGCATGGACCCCAGGGCTGGCGCATCGACGATGTCGCGGTGCAGGGCCACGACCTGCCCGCCGCCGCGCTCATCACCTTCGGCGAGGCGTGGCATGGCAACCACCATGCCTGGCCCGACTCCGCGCGGCTGGGGATCGAGCCGGGGCAGCATGATCCGGGCTGGTGGGTGCTGCTGGGTTTGCGCCGTATCGGGCTGGTCCACGATCTGAAGGAGCCGTCGATGCTGGTGCCGCGTAAGGGATTGCGGCGGGTGCCTGGGACGGAATGATCGCGCTTGTGTTTGTCCGCCCGCCTGCCGATCATCCGATTTCAGGAGGACCATGTCCGTGATGTTCGCTATCGTCAGTTTGCTGACCGCGCCGCCCACATCGTCAAAATCGGTCTGCGCGATAGGCCGGGCCGTATTGGCGGACATGCGGCCGTGGGGCGGGGACGAGAGTTATCTCGAAACCGATCCGGACCGCAGCGGCCTCATGAAGCTATGTCCCGATCTTCGCGACGCGCTGCCCAAGGGGTATCGCGCGGCGGATGCCGATGCCCGGTCCCGTGCCGATATCCACGCTCCGGTCCCGGGACCGCGCCCCGTCGCCGCCTATATCTACGCGGTCGGCTCGCCCGTGATGGCGGCCGACGGACGCTCGGCGACGGTGGAGATCGTGTGCACCTGCACCGGGCTGTGCGGCTCCGCATCACGGAGCCGCTACATCCGGACGCCTCAGGGCTGGCGGCGCCAGGGCAAGCCCCGGATGCTTTGGGTTTCCTGACCCCGCTCACCGGCCGCCGGGCGGCAGGTTCGTCTCCAGATAACGGGTCATCAGCGAATAGAGGTGGATGCTGGTGTTCTCGCCCTCATAGATGCCGTGGCTGCGGTCGGGATAGGCCATCATCGTGAACGGCTTGTTGAAGTGAATCAGCCGGTCGACCAGCTGGTCCTGATTCTGGTAATGGACATTGTCGTCCAGCGTGCCGTGGATCAGCAGCAGATTGCCCTTTAGTCGCTCGGCGAAGGTGATCGGCGAGCCGTTCTTGTACCCGTCCGCATTGTCCTGCGGCAGGCCCATGTAGCGTTCCTGATAGATGGTATCGTAGAGCTTCATGTCGGTGGGGCCTGCCACCGCGATGCCGGTCTTGTAGAGCTCGGGATAGCGGAAAAGCGCGTTCTGGGTCATCGCGCCGCCGCCGCTCCAGCCCCAGATGCCGATCCGGTCGGGATCGATATAGGGGCGCGTCGCCAGCATCGCCTTCACGCCCGCCGCATAGTCGGCGGAGGCGAGGATGCCGACCTGACGATAGATGACCTTGCGCCAGTCATGGCCGCGCGGGGTGGCGGTGCCGCGCGGATCGAGGCTGGCGACCAGATAGCCCTTTTGCGCCAGCATCCGGTGCCACAGCCCCTGCGCGCCTGCCCAGCGATCCGCGACCGTCTGGCCCCAGGGTTCGCCATAGACGAAGTAAAGGATCGGATAGCGCTTGGCCGGATCGAAGTGCGGCGGCTTGATGAGCCATCCGTCGAGCTGGGTGCCGCCGCCGATGTCGACACGAAAGAACTCGGTGGCGGGCAGGCCGGTATCTGTTAAGACCTTGGCCAGCGGCGCATTGGCGGCCAGCGTGCGCAGCGACTGCTGACGGGTCATGTCGAGCATGTCGGTGACCGGCGGCGCATCGAAACGCGAGACGGTGTGCAGTGCCCAATGCTCGCCCGGCGCGATGTCGTAGCTGTGGGTGCCCGGCTGGTTCGCAGGCGTCAGTCGCTCGACCTTGGGCGTGCCCGACAGGGTGGTGCGATAGAGATAACGCTGGGTCGGATTGTCGGGTGAGGCGATGAACCAGGCGTAACCCGCCTTCTCATCGACGTTCAGCAGCTCGACCACGTCGAACTTGCCCGGTGTACGCAGGGTCGCGCGGCCAGTCGCTCTGTCGATGGTGTAGAGGTGGCGCCAGCCGTCGCGCTCGGACAGCCATGTGAAGGCGCGCCCGCCGTTCAGCCATTCGGGCGCGACATTCGCCTCGACCCAGGCGGCGTCCCGCTCGACCATAATCGGCTTGACCGCACCGGTCGCAGGGTCACCGAGCAGGACGTTATACGTGTTCTGGAGGCGGTTGGATTGCTGGATGAACAGGGCGTCGGGTCCCCCCGCCCAGCTTATCTGCGGCACGTAGTTCTGGCGCGGATCGCCTGCCAGCTTGAACCAGCGGGTCGCGCCGTCGGCCAGGTCGATCACGCCGGTCGTCACTGCCGAATTGGTCGTCCCCGCCTTGGGATATTGCAGCGGGATCACCTGCGAATACTGTCCGCCGGTGTTCTTGATCATGTCGAAGGTGCCGACGCCCTTCGTGTCGAAACGCAGAAAGGCGATGCGTTTGGAGTCGGGACTCCATTCGAACGCGCGGTGGACGCTGAACTCCTCTTCATAGACCCAGTCGGCCAGCCCGTTGACGACGTAATCGTCGCCGTCCTTCGTCAGCGCGGTCGCCGGGCCGCCCGCGATCGGCTCGGCATAGATGTTGTTGCCCCGGACATAGGCGACGCGGCTGTTGTCGGGCGAAATGGTCGCATAAAGCAGCGTCGAAGGCGCGGCGTCGCCGCCGATCTTGTGCAGCCGCTTGGTGGTCGTGTCGTACAGCCAGTAATCCGACAGGGCATTGGTCCGGCGGAAGCGCTTGCCGTTGGTCTGGATCAGCAGCCAGCGATTGTCGGGCGACCATTCATAGTTGTCGATGCCCAGCGGCGCGCTCGCGCCCGGCGGGACCAGATCGGCGGCGGCGACCACCACCTGACGCTGTCCGTCGGCGATCGCATAGCGGACGATGTCCTGCCCGCCCTTGGGCGCGTCCTCGAGCGCGAGATAGCTTTCGCCGTCCTTGCCCCAGCGGCTGGAGCGAACATATTCGGTGCGCACCGCCTTGGAACCGAAAATCCCCTCAACTGACAAAGGAGCGGCGGTGACGGGAGCGGCGGTCTGGGCCATGAGCGGCACGGCCAGCGCAAGTGAGGATAGGGAAACCAAAAGCCCGGTAACTCGCCAGCACGACCGCATCGACCCGTCCACTCCCATCATGACCAAGCCAGCGTAACGACCCGATCCGAGATCGTATACTGAAATCTACGTGAAGATTGGCCGCTGGACGACTAGAGCAAAGGCATGGCGATCACGAAGGAATGGGTCGGTTGATGGATGCAGGGATAGAGCATGTCGCGATCGTCGGCGGCGGCTTTGCGGGCACGTTGCTGGCCATCAATCTGGTGCGCCATGGCGGTCCGCGCGCGACGTTGATCGAACGGCGGGCCAATCAGCTGGCGCGCGGCGTCGCCTATAGCGCGGCCCATGCCGATCACCTGCTGAACGTACGCGCGGCCAATATGAGCGCGCTGCGTGACGATCCCGACCATTTTGTCCGCTGGCTGGTCGCGCGCGGTTCGGGGGACGCAAAGACCTTCGTGCCACGTCGTGTGTACGGCGATTATCTGCGCGATCTGCTGATGGAAACGATCGCGGCCGATCCGGCGCGGCTGACGCTGGCGAGCGGGGAGGTGGTGGCGCTCCACCAGGCGGGGCAGGGCTATGGCCTCGACCCGGCCGAGGGAGGGACGCTGACGGCCGATGCGGTGGTGCTGGCGCTCGGCAATCTGCCGCCGCACACGCCGCCGGGGATCGATCCGGCGGCTTTGGCGGAAGGATGCTATCGCGAGGACCCCTGGGCGGGCGACATTGCCGAGGGCCTAGGGGCGGACGACCGCGTGCTGCTGGTCGGCAGCGGGCTGACCGCGATCGATGCGGCGCTGCTGCTCGACGCGAGCGGGTTTGGCGGGCGCACGATCGCCATTTCCCGCCGCGGGCTGGTCCCTCGCCGTCATGCCGAGACGCCGCCGGCCACGCCGCTTCGCGAACGGCCCGCCGCCAGTCTGTCCGCACTGGTCCGGCATGTGCGTTGCGCCGCGCAGGAGCAGGGCTGGCGCGGGGCGGTCGATGCGCTGCGGCCGGTGACGCAGATGATGTGGGGCGCGGCGGACGGCGCGACGCGCGCGCGTTTCCTCCGGCATGTGCGGCCCTATTGGGACGTCCACCGCCACCGCCTGGCCCCGTCGGTTGCGGATCGGGTCGAAGCGTTGATGGAGGCGGGGCGGCTGTCGGTCGCGGGCGGCAAGCTGGTGCGGGTAGAGCCGGACGGCGATGGGGCGATCGTCCACTGGCGCCCGCGTGGGACCGATGGCGTCGAGGCGCTGCGCGTCGCGCGGATCGTCAACTGTACGGGGCCGCAGGGTGACCTGCTGCGGTCGCAGGAATCGTTGATCCGGCAGTTGCTGGCTGAGGGCATGATCCGGCCCGATGCGCTGCGCATCGGGCTGGAGGTCGATGCACAGAGCCATGTCGTCGCGGGCGATGGTGGCGTGGCCGAGCGGCTCTATTGCATCGGCCCGATGACGCGCGGCGGGCTGTGGGAAGTGGTGGCGGTGCCGGACCTTCGCCAACAGAATTGGGAACTCGCGCGGCGGCTGGCGCACGCGCAATGGGTCGGCGGCGAGGGGCTGTAAAATCCTCCCCGTCACGGGGAGGGGGACCGCCGCGAAGCGGTGGTGGAGGGGGCGTGCCTCAACGGGCGTCCCTTGCCGGAGCCCCCCTCCGTCAGCGCTTCGCGCTGCCACCTCCCCGGCACGGGGAGGATCAAGTGGTCGCCCCGATCTTCTTTAGCCAGTCCCCATGGCTCGGCATCGAGTCCGCCATCTGCCCGATCGCGCTCGCCAGCTTCGCCACGAACGTGCGGCTCTGCGCCGCGTCCCCATAAGCCAAGAGCGGGTCCATCCCCTGCGGCATGTTGAACTGCCCGATATGCACCGCCGCCCAGCTCGCCGGGCCGAACAGGTCCATGTCGCGCGCGACCAGCCGTCCGCTTTCGCGGAAATGGGCGATCTTCATCGCCAGCGTGTCCGGTATCGGCATCGCCGCGCATTCGCGCCATAGCGGCGCATCGGTCCGCTGGTTCAGCTTGTAATGCAGGATCAGAAAGTCGCGGATGCGCTTATATTCGGTGATCGCGACCCGGTTATATTCCTCGATCCCGGACGAAGCGAAGGCCCGCGTCGGGAAATAGGCGAGCAGCTTGGCGATGCCCGCCTGGATCAGGTGGATGCTGGTCGATTCCAGCGGCTCCATGAACCCGCTCGACAGACCGATGGCGACGACATTGCGGTTCCACATGAGCTTGCGCCGCCCGGTGGTGAACCGCAGGAACCGGGGATCCCCCAGCGCCTCGCCATCCAAATTCGCCATCAGCGTCGCGGCGGCCTCATCGTCCGAGATATGGCGGCTGCAATAGACATAGCCATTGCCTGTCCGGTGCTGGAGCGGGATGCGCCATTGCCACCCCGCCGCGCGCGCGGTCGAGCGGGTATAGGGCGTCAGCCCGTCGCCGCCGGTCACACACGGCATCGCCACCGCCCGGTCGCAGGGCAGCCAGTGCGTCCACTCCTCATAACCGGTGCCCAGCGCCTCTTCGATCAGCAGCCCGCGAAAGCCCGAACAGTCGACGAACAGGTCCGCCGCCAGCACGCGGCCATCCGCCAGAGTAACCGAAGCGACATGACCGCGCGCCGCCTCCAGCGCGTGGCCCGCGATCTTCCCCTCGACCCGTGCCACCCCGCGTGCCTCGGCATAGCGGCGCAGGAACCGCGCATAGAGCCCGGCATCGAAATGATAGGCATAGTCGAAGGTCGAGGCGACGCTGCGCGGATCGGCCATCGGTGTGGCGAACCGTCCGCGCTGGGCGGCGCCCCAGGCCATGGACAGATCGTCGAACGCGATGCCGGTGTCGGAGCCACCCGCCGCCAGCCAATGTTGATGCACCGCGACCAGATCAAAGGATTTGCCGTGGGTGCCGAAGGGGTGGAAATAGCGATGCCCCTCGCGGCCCCAGCCGATAAACTCGATACCGAGCTTGAAGCTGCCCTTCGTCTCGCGCAGGAATTCGGCCTCGTCGATGCCCAATGTCTGGTTGAACAGGCGGATCGGCGGGATGGTCGCCTCACCTACCCCGACCGTGCCGATCGCATCCGACTCGACCAGCGTGATCGCCAGCCCGCGCGGGGCGGCATGGGCGAGTGCGGCGGCGGCCATCCAACCGGCCGTGCCGCCGCCGACGATCAGGACCGATCGGATCGCGTCGGGGGGGCTGTCATTCATGCGGTCATCCTCCATGTCATCGCCGCGCTTCGCGCCCGGTCGGTCTCGAATTCGGCCTATCATGCAGGGGGCGGCGATCCTATCATCCGCCCCGGCGAGCAGGCATGTGTTTTTCCGATCACACTGATCAACGATTTTTGCAATGGTTTGCAAAAGGAGATTGCAAACGATTGTTTGTGTGATACGGATACTGCACGACATCCCGGAAACCGGGGCGAATCAGGAGAGGGATATGACGACGAGCGTTCTGCGGTCCTGCGGATCCATGGCAGCCTTGGCCATCGCGCTGGTGAGCGCACCGGCCTTTGCGCAAACGGCGCAGGCTCCGGCCCCGGCGGCGCAGGAGGGTGCCACCCCGGACGCCGGCGCTTCCAGCGAGGATATCGTCGTCACCGCGACCAGCGGCGAGCGGTCGCGCTTCCGCAGCTCCATCTCGGTATCGCAGGTCAGCCAGGCGGCGATCCAGAACTTCACGCCGCGTTCGACCGCCGAAATCCTGCGCAACATCCCCGGCCTTCAGCCCAGCGATACGGCGGGTCCGGGCGGCAATGCCAATATCGGCGTGCGCGGCATCCCGGTGTCGACCGGCGGTTCGGAATATGTCTCGCTGCAGGAAGACGGCCTGCCCGACGTCCTGTTCGGCGACATCAACTTCGGCAATAACGACTATTGGCTGCGTTTCGACCAGAACATCAAGACGGTCGAGGCAGTGCGCGGCGGTTCGGCCTCGACCTTCGCCAGCCAGGCGCCGGGCGCGGTCATCAACTTCATCAGCAAGACCGGCGATGTAGAGGGCGGCCAGATCGCCTATTCCAACGGCCTGGGCTTTCGCGAACACCGTGTCGATTTCGACTATGGCGGCCCGATCGACGACACGACGCGCTTCCATGTCGGCGGCTATGCGCGCAACGGCGGCGGCTACACCAACGAGAATTTCAATATCCTGCGCGGTTATCAGATCAAGGCGAACATCACCAAGGATCTGCCCGACAATCGCGGCTTCGTGCGGTTGTATTTCAAGCGGCTGGACGAACAGGCGCCCACCAACACCACCACGCCTACGCTGGCCACGCTGGACGGCAACCGGGTGACGGGCTTCACGCCGCTGCCCAATTTCGACGGGCGTTCGGGTTCGGCCTATACGGTCTATAACCGCAACTTCCAGTATCTCGACTATGACAATGGCGGCGTGAAGTCGGCCGAGGTGCAGGGCATCCACCCGCGCGTCACCGGGATCAGCGGCCAGCTTCATTACGACTTCACCGACAATATCTCGCTGGACAACACGATCCGCTATCAGTGGATCAGCGGTAATTTCACCACGCAGTTCATCAACGTCCAGACGCTGACCGGCAATGGCGGTCTGATCGGTTCGACCGTCAATGGCCAGACGGTGGGTTCGGTCCGCTATGCGGCGGGGCCGAATACGGGGCAGCTGTTCACCGGGCCGTATGTGAACAACAATCCCAACATCAACACCGTCATGAAGAACATGGACAATTTCGCCAACAACCTGACGCTGAACGGCAAGTTCGACGTCGGGCCGGGCAAGGCGCGGCTGACCGCCGGTGTGTTCGTGATGCGGCAGAACATCGTCCAGGACTGGCACGTCAACCGTCAGTATAGCGAGCTGAAGGGCGAGAATGCCGCGCCGCTCGACCTGTTCTCGACCACGGGCACGCAACTGACGGCGGCGGGCCAGGCGGGTTTCAACGACAATTGGGGTAGCTGCTGTGCACGGCGGGTCGACCTGACCTACACCGATGTCGCGCCCTTCCTGCAGGCGGGCTACGAGGTCGGCGGCCTGAACCTGGACGCGTCGGTCCGTTATGACAGCGTGCATGGCGAGGGCACCGCGCAGGGCGGCGTCGCCGGCCCCACGACCCGTGTGTCGGACGCGCTGGGTTCGGCGCTGATCCCCTCGCTGGTGCTCAGCCCGACTGCGGAGAAGATCAACTATACCGATGGTTATTTCAGCTGGTCGGTGGGTGCACTCTACGCCTTTGACAGCCACACCAGCGTCTTTGCCCGTGCCAGCCGGGGCGGCCGCTTCAACGCCGATCGCCGTGTCCTGTCGGGCAATTTCAATGCCGACGGCTCGCTGAATGCACAGGGGCAGGCGACCTCGGTCAACTTCCTCAACCAGCAGGAAATCGGCCTGAAGCAGCGCGGCGGCCTATATGGTGCGTCCTACTCGGTCGAGATCACCGGTTTCCATTCGACCCTGACCGAGAATAATTACGACTTCACCCGGATCAACAATCCGGCGCCGAACAACAATCCGAACATCTCGAACGGCTATCGCTCCTACGGTATCGAGTTCACCAGCCGCGTGACCTATGGCGACTTCCACCTGGCGGTTGATGCGACCTATGCGAACTCGAAGATCACCAGCAGCGCGACGCCCGCGCTGGTCGGCAACAAGCCCGGCGGTCTGCCGGACTTCCTGTTCGTCGTCTCGCCCTCCTATGATGCGGGTCCGGTCGCGTTCGGCGTCAGCATGAACGGCCAGACCAGCACCAAGTCGGACGACTTCAACCTCTACACGATCAAGGGTTCGACCTTCTTCAACGGCTTCATCACCGTGCGGCCGATGGACAAGCTGGAGCTGGGCCTGAACGCCAACAACATCTTCGACAAGCTGGGCTTCCGTGGGGGCGGTGGCATCTTCCCGGTCCTGTCGGCGACGCAAGGCGTGTTCAACAACACAGCGCTGTACGGGCGCACGGTGACGGCCTCGGTCCGCTACCGCTTCTGATCCCAGCTCCCCTTGGGGCGGGTGCCAATGGCATCCGCCCCGTTTTTCGTTCAGGAGGACGGCCATGACCCAATCGGCCCCGCCCGCCCGAACCTTGAAGGACATTGCCCGGCTGGCGGGCGTGTCGCCCGGCACCGTCAGTCGCGCGCTGGCGGGCAAGAGCGTCGTCAATGCCGAGACGCGCCAGCGGATCGAAGCGCTGGCCGCCGAGCATAATTTCCAGATCAACCAGATGGCCCGCCGCCTGCGCGCGCAGCGGACCGGCGTGATCGGCGTCGCCATCCCGCTGGGCCATGAACGGCGCCAGCGTCTTTCCGACCCCTTCTTCATGACCTTGCTCGGCCATCTCGCCGACGAACTGGCGGCGCGTGACCATGACGTGATGCTGTCGCGGATCATCCCGGACGATGACGACTGGCTGTCGCGCATTACCCGATCGGGGATGGTCGACGGCGTATTGCTGATCGGCCAGTCGGATCAGCTATCGGTCATCGACGCTGTCGCCGAGACCTATCTGCCGCTCGTCGTCTGGGGCAGTACCATGCCCGGCCAGCATCACTGCGCGGTCGGGGTCGACAACCGACTGGGCGGCCGTCTGGCGGGCGAGCATCTCATCGCCACGGGCCGCCGCCGGATCGCCTTCATGGGTGAGGTCCGCACGCTGGAACTGGCGCAGCGCCATGCCGGGCTGTGCGAGGCGATGGCCGAGGCCGGTCTGCCGCCGCCGCAGCAACTGGATGTCGCCCTCGCGCCCGAACTGATGCCCGGCCAGATCGAGGGCAATCTGGCGCGGATGACGCGGGAGGGGCAGGGGATCGACGGTATCGTCGCGGCATCGGACATGATCGCGCTGGCGACGATGGCGGCGCTGGTCGCCGGGGGCCGGTCTGTGCCCGGCGATGTCTCCGTCACGGGTTTCGACGACCTGCCGCTGGCAGAGCGCGCCATTCCGCGACTGACCACGATCCGACAGGATCTGGAGGCGGGGGCCAAGGCGATGGTCGAGGCGCTGTTCGCGCGGCTGGAGGGGACGGCGGCACCGGGGCTGGAAATGCCGCCGCGCCTGATTATCCGCGATTCCGCCTGACACAATCGGCGCAGTCTGAGGGAGATCAGACCGCGCCGATAAGGTTCAGGGAGTATGTGCGAACGTCAGGCGAGCGTCAGGCCGACATCCACATTGCCGCGCGTGGCATTCGAGTAGGGGCAGATCTGATGCGCCGCCTCGACCAGCTTCTCGGCTTCGGCGCGATCGACGCCCGGCAGCTCGACGGTCAGATCGGCGGTGATGCCGAAGCCACCCGCGGCGCGCGGACCGATACCGACTTTGGCCGACACCGCGACGTTATCGGGAATCTTCACCTTCAACTGCTGGCCCGCCACCTTCAGCGCGCCGATGAAGCAGGCCGAATAGCCCGCCGCGAACAGCTGTTCGGGGTTGGTGCCGTCGCCGCCCGCGCCGCCCAATTCCTTCGGCGTCGACAGCTTGACGTCGAGCGCCCCGTCCGCCGTGCTCGCATGACCGTCACGGCCACCCGTCGCGCGGGCCTGGGTCTGATACTTTACGTCGATAGCCATGGTTGTAACTCCAATAATTGTTATCGCGATACAGATATATGCGGTCGCACTGGGCTTGTCCAGCGCTTCTTTTATCGCGATATGTTTTTCGCCCTTATAGGAGATGGCGAATGTCGGCCCCCTGGCCGCTCGACGAACAGCTGTGCTTTGCGGTCTATGCCGCCAACATGGCGATCCAGCGCAGCTACAAACCGATGCTCGACCGGCTCGGCCTGACCTATCCGCAATATCTCGCGCTGCATGTGCTGTGGGAAGAGGATGGGCGGACGATCGGCGCGATCGCGCAGCGGCTGTCGCTGGAGTCCAGTACGGTCACGCCGCTGGTCAAGCGGTTGGAGGCGGCGGGGCTGCTGATGCGCGAGCGCGATCCTCAGGACGAACGGCAGGTCCGGGTGCGGCTGACGCCGGTTGGCCACGACATGCGCGATCGCTGCGGCTGTCTAGGCGAGGATCTGATCACCCGCTCGGGCATGGGTGTCGATGACCTTCGGGCGTTGAAGGATGAGGTTCAATCGCTGCGCCGGGCGCTTGAGCGGCGCGAGCCCGCGGCGGCGTGATCCTCTACGGTCATCCGCTGTTCTTCTGGGACGAAAGGCAAAGATCGCGTCGCCGGGATAGGCAGCCCCTCCGCTTGGCGTGAACGCATATCGGTGGGGAACGCCATCTCCGTTCGGCCTCCGTGAAGGCGAAGGGCCAGCGATTCTCCTACGGTTTCTGTGCGACGGCAAAGACCACCGCCGGAGCATCGCGCAGCGTGATGTACAGCAACCCGTTCTGCGGTGGCGGTACCGTCAACCGGGCCGCCGTAAAGCCCGGCGGAACGCTCACCGCCCCGGCCATGTCGGCGTTCGCCGCCACCCGGTCGATCAGGAACAGATCGCTTCCCGCCATCTGGCACCCATCCGCCGCACAGGTGATCGCATCGATCCCCGGCAGGCGTACCAAAGTGGCAAGAGGGCTCCAGTCACCCTTGATGCCGCCGCGCACGATCCGGTAACGGAGCGCTCCCGCCGCGGCCGGACCCAGCCGTGCCGGGTCGAGCATTGCAACTGCGACGTCGGGGGCAGACAGCCTGACGTCGCGTCCCCCTTCCAGGGTAACCGACGGGCCAGCGTCGGGGGCGGCGACTTCGATCGCATCGGTCGGGTCCAGCCGCGTTCCCTCGACCGCGCGGATCGAGAAGGTAAGGCGGCTATGGTCGGGCAGCACGTTCTCATCACGCGTGGCAAGCGTGACGGCCCCGGTGGCGCCCTTCGGTGTCAGGCTGCGCGCGATCAACGTGGCAAAGGGGCGGGGCGGGGCGGCGGTGATCGGCACCAATAGGGTTCGCCCATCGCTCAGCCGGACCTTCGCGCTGTTACCCGCAGGCAGGCGCCCATCGGCGGCGGTGACGATCAGCCGGTCGGTATCGGCCTCGCGGGTCAGGCCATCGGGCGAGAGGCGGACATCACCGATCTCGACTCCGGCAATCTCGTCCAGCCGCTGCCCGGTCAGCGTGGCGAAGCGATCCCCTTTGGCCAGGGTCACCGCGTCGATCCGGCTGGCCGGCGAAAAGGCGCGTAAGGAGACGCTGCGCGGGGCCTCGTCGCCAATCTGCTGCACCTCCAGCGTCACATCACCCGCACGCGCGGATTTCAGAGGCAGGGTCACGGTGATGCCGTCGCCCCCGCGCAGGGTGAAGGATACGGGCTGCGGCGCGCCCGAACCGGTGCGCATCGTCACGCCGGTCACGCAGGCCGCGGCTGGGCCGGTCAGCGCGACGCTATTGTCGCGGCCGACGACCAGGCTCTGCCCGCTATCCTCGGCCCGCCAGTCACCGCTGCCGGGGAATTGCAGCGTGAAGCTCGGCCCCTCGAAACTGTCGAACCCCCAATCTCCGTGCAGCTTGGCGGACACCTTGCCCGACAATGTGCCAGCGGGCAGCGCTTCGGTCAGGACATAGCCGCCGCGATCGGCGCGGGCGCGGACGGGCAGATCGATCCGCTTGCCATCGGCGGCGGAGATCGACACCGTCATGTTGCGGGCAAAGGCGGTTGAATAGATCAGCGGCGCGCCCTCCACCGGCAGGACCAGACCGGGTCGCGCGCCGCAGAGCGGCACGTCGCCGGTCACACGCAGGCGCGGCGGGCTGACCGCGTCGATGGCGGGCATGGCGGCGACCAGCACCGACTTGGGCTTCGCGAAAGACGGCGCGGCGTTGAGCAGCAGGGACATCCGGTCGCCGTCGCGGGTCGCCAGCGTCGGCAGATAGCCGAATTGCGGATTGCCGAACGCGCCGAACACCCGCGCAATGTCCCGGATGACGCCGATATAGGGGCTGTAATAACCCAACCCCGCCTCGCGGGTATAGCTGACCTGCAAGGCCAGGTCGGTCGGCGCGCCGATCAATGTGTCGGTCATCGAGCTGCTATGAATGTCGGCCAGCACCAGATTATCCTGGTTTTCGAGCAGACACGCCGCCTGCAACTCGATCACCTTGGCCAGGCAGTCGGGATTCAGCTTGATCGCCAAGCTGTTGGACAGAGCGGGCGCCAGGGTGCGCAGGAACTCCGGATGGCTGTTTTCCTGCGCCCGGATCGCCGCGACAAAGGCGTTCAGTCGCGAGCGGTCGAGCGAGGCCTGGTTCAGGTCCTGGACCGCGCGGACGAACTCGCCCGGCCGATCGCGCACGGCATCGACGATGGTGCCCGATGCGCCGCCCGTCTCCGGCACCATGAACAACGCCATTTGTCGCGCGCCTTTGGGCACGGTCAGGGTCAGGCGGCGATCCTTGTCCTTGGACTTCCAGGTTTCGGCCGACTTCACCCAGTCCTTGGGCGGTGGATTGGTCGCGCCGCTCAGGAAGGCGGAGAACAGGATATAATGCGCCCGCTGATCGCGCGGCAGGTCCGCCTCGATCGTCAGGCGGTCGCCGGTGGCAAGGTTGGGCACCTCGGCGATGGGCAGCGTCCGGTCGCCGCGCGTGACCGAAATGCGCAAGCCGGGGCCGGGCAGGTCGAAGGGCGCAGGATCGGCGGCGCAAAGCGGACCTTCGACCAGGGCGGCCGCTGTGAGCGCAAGCGCCATCACCGGGCGTGAAAAGAAGGAGCGGGGAAGCATGGCAAGGACTTAAGGCGCAGACGGCGGCACGGATCAACCCATTCGCGGCAGATGACATGCGGACGTCATGCTCATTCATCCCCATCTCGCATGGGGAGGGGGATCAGCCGCAGGCCGGTGGAGGGGCGCCACGGCTTGCCCCTCCACCACCGTTCCCCAAGCACAGCTATGGGAGGAATTGGCTATTCAGCCCAGCTTGTCCGCCGTCTTCGTATCGAAATCGCTGGCGTCATGCCGCTCACGCAACTGCTCGGACGGCTCGCCGAAGGTGCGGTTCACCATTTTGCCGCGCCGCACCGCAGGCCGCGCCGCGATGTCACGCGCCCAGCGCAGGACATGGGTATATTCCTGTACCTGAAGGAACTCCGCCGCCTCATAGAGGTGGCCGAGAACGAGCTGCCCATACCAGGGCCAGATCGCCATGTCGGCGATGCTGTAGGCGTCGCCCGCGACAAAGGCGTTGTGCTCCAGCTGGCGGTTCAGCACGTCGAGCTGGCGCTTGGCCTCCATCGCATAGCGGTTGATCGCATATTCGATCTTCACCGGCGCATAGGCGTAGAAGTGGCCGAAACCGCCGCCCAGGAACGGCGCGCTGCCCATCTGCCAGAACAACCAGGACATGACGCGCGCCCTGGCCGCCGGATCGGTCGGCAGGAACGCGCCGAAGCTCTCGGCCAGGTGCGTCATGATGGCACCGGATTCGAAAATGGCGAGCGGCTCGCCGCCACGCCGGTCGACCAGCGCCGGGATCTTGGAATTGGGATTGATCGCGACGAAGCCGCTGCCGAACTGGTCGCCATCGGCGATGCTGATGAGCCAGGCGTCATATTCGGCGCCCGAATGACCGGCGGCGAGCAGTTCTTCCAGCAATATCGTGACCTTCACCCCATTGGGCGTGCCCATCGAATAGAGCTGGAGCGGATGCTTGCCGACCGGCAACGCCTTGTCATGCGTCGCCCCTGCGATCGGCCGGTTGATGGCGGCGAAGCGGCCGCCGCTCTCCTTGTCCCATGTCCAGATCGCGGGCGGGGTATAGGCGTCGTCGCTCATCTGCTTGTCGCTCCAGCTTTGTCCGGCGCGGGAGATGGGGCGGACCAGACAGCAAAACAACCGCGGCCATGCCCCTTATTTCCGGGGCAGGACAGGCAAGTCGCGACGGACATAGAGCAGTTCGTGCCGGCCCTCGCGGGGCACGGAGAGGACCAGGCGATAGGCGGTAGCCAGCGCTCGGTCGACCGCTGCCTCGGTTGCGACGTTCCACGGCGAGAGGGGATCGTCCATCGTCACGATCGCGGGCGGGCGGCGGGCCAGGATGCGCGCGACCTCGGCGCTCTCGTCGATCCCGATCGCGCCCCGCTCGGCCTCATAGGCCAGCGAGGAGGGGAAGGCATAAGCCGTTGGAATACAGCCGCCCGACAGGTGGTAGAGGCTGGAATCGCCGGCAAAGACATAAGGACATTCGCGGCCGTCCACCGCCGCCATCACTTGCGCCATGCGGCGGATGCCGTCGCCTTCGCTGGGGTCGTTGGTCGCGGAATGAAAGCCGAGCAGACCACCCCCGATGATGAACACCCCGACCACGGCTCTGCGCCGTAACGCAAAGGCGGGAGCGGCGGCCAGCGCGAGCGGCGCAACCAGGGGCAGCGCATAATGGTCGAAAAACGCCCCGATCATCGCAAAGGCAATGATCGCGAAGCCAAGCCAGATGCGGGTCAGCGTCAGCTCGGGACGCTTCGGCCCCTTGCAGAAGGCGAAGACGGCGCAGGCGATCAGCGGCAGCAGCTGTCCCCCGATCCCCGCGAGGCGCGCGACGATCTTCGCCGCCGGATAGCCCCGTCGCAGCATGATCGAGGTGAAATTGGCAAACCAGAAGGCATCGAACGCCTGCCCGCCGCGCCACCAGAAATGCAGGACGACCAACGCGGTAGGCAGCAGCCCCAACGCCAGCCAGGTGAGCGCCGCCAGCACCATGACAGCGATGCGCCCGCCCGCCCGCCGAAGATACCAGAGATGCGCAAGGCCGAAAAATGCTCCCTCGACCAAGGGCGTATATTTGATCTGGATCGCGATACCCGCCAACAGGCAGGCGGCTGCCCCGTTGGCGACGATCGCGCCGACCGCGCGCCGCTCCGCCAGGCGCGGCAACTCCAGCGTCAGTACGGCGGCCGCGGTCATCGCCAGATTGTAGAAGACCGGCGACTGGCCGCTGCCCCCGCTGAGCAGCGGCAGCCACAGGATATAGGCCGCGCCAGCCGCCAGCCCCGCCGGAAAGCTCAGTTCCATGCGCCGCGCAGCCAGCCAGATCAGCCATCCGGTCGCGGCGGTGCAGACGGTTCCGACCAACTGATAGGCCAGAAACCCGTCGCCGGGCAGCAGGCGGAAGGCGGCGAACAGGAGGAACAGCCCCGGCGGCTTACGATCCCACAGGTCGATATAGAGGCGCGCACCATGCAGGATGCGGTCGCCCACCAGCAGATAATATTGCTCGTCGACATGCGCGACCGGATTGCCGAAGTCGCGCATCCGGGTGAGCAGCGCAAAGATCAGCAGGAGCAGCGCCACGCCGATCGGCCGGTCGAGGAGCCGCCCGAGCCGGGTCGGTATGAGGGTGGCGGAGCGGGCGGGCATTATATCCGTCATCACGAACCATATTGGAGGATGGGCGGCGGGCGGAGCGGAATCCTGCGGAACGAGCCCGGTGTGAACCCGCCCATGTCATCGACGCAGGCGCCTTCGCAAAGAAAATCGACATGGTTCCCGCCGGGTGAAAATTTTTTTCTCGCGATGTGCGGTTAGGCGGACGGCGCGGCGTCCTAGCCATGAAACACCCCGATTGCAGGGCACGCGCCGCCGGGCGGGGCTTCGGCAACGGGGTGGCTTGGACGTTTTATGGACGGGGTGGGGTAATGCTGCTCGATGCGGAAGGCGCGGCCTGGCGGAATGCCATAGCTTGTGCCCAGGCTGGGAAGACGGAACGCGCAGGCGCCTATGTCGCGCCGTGCTGGACCGTGGTCGTGCCCTTCTTCAACGAGGAGCGGGATATAGCGGCCACGCTGGAAAGCCTGGCGGCGCAGACCGTGCGTTTTCGCCTCGTCCTGGTCGACAATGGCTCGCTCGACGCCAGCGCGCGGGTGGCGACCGAAACCTGTGAGCGGCTGGGCCTCGACCATATCCTGTTGCACCAGAGCCTGCCCGGCAAGATCAACGCGCTGCATCTCGGTCTCGACCATGTCTATACGCGCTTCGTCGCGACGTGCGATGCCGACACCTTTTACCCGGCCGATTATCTGGCGCAGGCGCAAGCCCTGCTGGAGCGGCCGGGCTGTGTCGTGGCCGGAGCCTATTTCATCGCCCCGAACGACGGTGAGGCGGAGCGACGGCGCGAATCTGCTGCGATCCGGCTGGCCGCGCGTTTCCTTCCGCGTCAGTGCCATGCGGGCGGGGCGGGGCAGGCATTCCGGACCGAGGCGCTGAAGGCGGCGGGCGGTTTTGACGCGCGGCGCTGGAACTATGTGCTGGAAGATCATGAGGTCATTCACCGCGTCATGCGCCACGGCACCATGGCCTATGCCGACGGCTTCTGGTGCGTGCCCTCCGACCGCGAGCGCGACCGGGACTCGATCCGCTGGACGCTGACCGAGCGGCTGGTCTACAGCATCGCCGCGCCGTTCGCCGGGGACTGGTTCTTCTATGACTTCCTGGCCAAGCGGCTGCGTGCCCGGCGGCTCACCACGGAGCGGATGCGCGAGCGGGCCTATCAGCAACTGGCGGGAGTGGTGGGTGAACCGGCTTATTCTCTGCGCTGACGATTTCGCCTTTTCGACCGAAGACAGTCTGGTCATCGCCGAGTTGCTGCGCTCGGGAAAACTGAACGCCACAAGCTGCATGACCCTTCGTCCGAACTGGATGGAGGACAGCGTGATGCTGCGATCCGTGCCGCAAGGCGCGCAGATCGGCCTGCACCTGACCCTGACCGAGGAAGCGCCAATTCACCCCAATGGCTTTACCCGGGACGGGGTGATGCCGGGGATTGATCCGTTGACCCGGTTGGCGGCGCGCGGGGCGCTCGACCCGGCCGAGATTACCCGCGAAGTGGAGGCGCAGTTCGACCGGTTCGAGGCGGCGATGGGAAGGCCGCCCGCCTTTGTCGACGGGCATCAGCATTCGCACGCGCTGCCCGGCGTCCGCCCGATCGTGCTGGCGATCACGCGGCGACGGGCGCCTGAAGCCTGGGTGCGGACGTGCGAGGACCGGCTTGCGGGTCTGCTCGGGCGGCCGTGGCGCGGCAAGGCGATCGGCAGCGCCTATCACTCACGGGGGCTGGGCCGCGCAGCGGAAAAGGCGGGCTTGCGCTGCAATCGGGGGTTTGCAGGCCATTACGGGTTTGACGGGCGCTTTGCCGAGGCGTTGCCGAGGTTCCTAGACCATGGCGGGCCGGAGCATCTGGTCATGTGCCATCCTGGCGCGGGCAGGCGCGCTGGCGATGTGATAGCGGCGGCGCGGCGCGACGAAGCCGATGTCTTGCGCACCGTTGCGGTTTCGGACATGGCGGCGCAACGCGGGTTGGCCTTTGCCGCCTGATACGAGGGCGGTCTTGGGTAGCGAGGGTCTGGAAGGCCGGTTCATGGACGCCCGCCCGCTGCTGCGCCGTCTGCTGGCCGCCCGGCTCGGCTCATCCGATGAGGTGGAGGACGCGCTTCAGGATTTGTGGCTGCGCGTGGCGGGGCTCGACGCCGAACAGATCGACCAGCCCATTCCCTTTCTATGCCGCATGGCGACCAACCTGGCGACCGACCGCCGCATCGCCGCCGCCCGGCGCGGCGCGCGCGATGGCGCATGGGAGAAGATCCAGCCTCAGCCCGCCGAATATGCCGATCCCGAACGCATCGCGTCGGGCCGTAGCGAGCTGGCGCAGGCCCACGCGCTGATCGCCCGGATGCCGGAACGGATGCGCGAAGCCTTCACCCTGTTCCGCTTCGAGGAGCGGCCGCAACGCGACATTGCCGAGCATATGGGGATCACGGTCAGCGCCGTCGAAAAGCTGCTGCGCCGCGCCTATCAGTTTTTGCACGAAAATCGTGAGGTCGAGGGTGCGGATCGGACGCGCTGGCGTCGTCCTGGCAGCGGAAGGAGCGGGGACGAGTGACGCGGGAGGAGCAAGCGATCGACTGGCATATCCGGCAGCGCGACATGAGCGCGGCCGAATGGGATGCCTTTGCGACCTGGCTGGAGGACAGTCCGGAGAATGCGCGCGCCTATGACTTGGTGGCGATGGCCGATGCACGACTGACCGCGCCGGCTGCCGAACCCGACATGGCGGCACTCGAAGCGCCGCTGGCGGCCAATGACAACGGGGGATGGGGTCGTTGGTGGCTGGCAGGCGGCGTGGCGGCGGCCGTCGCTCTGCTTACCGGACCGGTGCTGCTGAATCGACGTCCCGATATCCGAATCGAGCAGACGCGGGCGGGTGAGACGCGGGCGATCGCGCTGAACGACGGAACACGGGTCGAGCTGGCGGGGGGATCGCGGCTTCGGCTCGACCGCAACGACCCGCGCGTCGCGACGCTCGACACGGGACAGGCACTGTTCCGGGTTCGCCACGACGCCTCCGCTCCTTTCGAACTGCACTCGGGCAAGGTCGTTATCCGCGACCTGGGGACCGTCTTCAACGTCCGGCGTGAGGGGGCTCGGCTGGACGTGACCGTCGCGGAAGGGGCGGTCGCGCTGACGCCGCCGGGGCAGGAAATGCAGTTGACCGCCGGACAGGGCGCGCGGATCGACGAGGCGCGCCATATGCTGCGTCGCGTCCAGGTCGACCCGGCGATGGTGGGCGGCTGGCGTCACGGTATCCTGGACCTGGACGGCGACACGGTCGACACGATTGCTGCACGATTGCAATCCGCCTATGGCATGCGGGTCGTGGTGGAGGGGCCGCTGGCGAAGCGCAGCGTTACCGGGTTGGTCCGGATGACGGGCGACGCCGGCCAGGACGTTCCGCGTTTTGCGAAGCTGATCGGAGCGGAGTGGCGCCAGAGCGGTGGGGACTGGATCTTGCGGGCGTCGGACGGGGTTCATTGAACGCGGCCTGTTGGCCGTGGCCGTCCTTGCCATGCCTGCCGCCGGCCGGGGGCAAACGACTATCAGTGCGGGGGGGCGGCGGATCGTGCTCGCTCCCGCGACGCTTGACTTCGCTCTGCGCGAGCTGGCGCGGCAGGGCGGCATCACCGTCGTCGCCACTGATCCCAGGCTGCGCGAGGTACGCACCCGCGCGCTGACCACCGGCGCGCCGCCGGCCAGAGCCTTGGCGCAGTTGCTGCGCGGCACGGGCTACCACGCCGTTCCGGTCGATGCCGCCAGCTTCCGTATCGTCGGGACGCCGCGCCGCCCGCCCATCGACCGCAACCTCCCGCGTCGGGCTGCCCCACCGTCTCCCGTCGGTGGCAGTAGCGATATCATCGTCACGGCGAGCAAACAGGGAACCGAACTGGCGCGCTACCCGGGCAGCGTGTCGGTGGTCGGGCGGGGCGTCGCGCTGCCCAATGGATCGATCGACCTCAGCGATGTCGCAGGCCAGACGCCGATCCTTCAGACGACCGCGCTGGGGCCGGGACGCAACAAGCTGTTCATTCGCGGGATCGCCGACAGCAGCTTCAACGGCGCGACCGAGTCCACCGCCAGCCTCTATCTCGACGATGTGCAGATCGCCTTTGCCGGACCCGATCCGGGGCTGAAGCTGTATGACATCGCCGAGGTCGAGATTGCCGAGGGGCCGCAAGGGGCGCTGCATGGCTCGGGGGCGATCGGGGGCATCATCCGGCTGACGTCCCATCCGGTGTCGCTCACCCGAGATGGCGGACGGATCGAATGGGGTGGGGCGCTGACCGGGGGCGGGTCACCGAGCACCGACATGGCCGCCGTCGCCAATAAGGTCCTGCTGCCGGACAGGCTGGGCATCCGGCTGGTCGGCTATCATGCGGTCGATGGCGGCTATATCGATAATCTGCGCAGCCATGCGCGGAACATCAATCGCGTGTTGACCAGCGGGTTGCGGGGAACGCTGCGCTGGGATGTCGGGGGTGGCTGGCGCGCCGAGCTGGGTGGCGGCACCCAGTCGATCGTGTCGCGCGACGCGCAATATGTCATGAGTGAGGACGTGCTGGCCAGCCGCTCGGCCATCCCCCAGCCGTCATGGAGCGACATGCAATTCGGGCGCCTGTTGCTGTCCAAGGAATGGGCCAGCGGACTGCAATTCGTCTCCGCCACCGGCCTGGTCGGGGGCTCGTCGTTCGAGCAGTTCGACGCCAGCACCCTTTTGCCGCATGGATCCTATCAGCTGAACAGCAGCAAGACCCTGTTCTCGCATGAAAGTCGGTTGTCGCGGCGGCTGGCGGGCGGCGGTTCGTGGGTGATCGGCGTCAATCTGGTTTCGGACCAGTCGGTGATGGGGCGGTCGTTGACTCTTCGCCAGGGCGTCAGGCCGGTGATCGGCGTCACCAACGTCACCCGCAGCGGGGCGATCTTTGCCGAAGCGACCCACCCGCTGACCGACAGGCTGTGGCTGACATTGGGCGGGCGCGTTACGGGCGCGCGAGTCGATGGCGAACCGTCGATCACGCCGCGCTCGAAGAATTTCGTGCGGGGCCGCTCGACCACGCGCGTCGATCCGACCTTCGGCTTTTCCTGGCTGCTGGGCGGCGACTGGACCTTGTTCGGCCGCTATCAATCGGGCTTCCGCACCGGCGGTCTGGCGGTGGCGGCAGGAATAGGCCGGGTCGCGAATTTCGAGTCGGACTCAATCCAGATGGTCGAGGCGGGGCTGCGGCATGTCCGGCGCGGCGCCACCGGACTGTCCGCCTCAATCAGCGTGTCACATGCGCAATGGAACGCCATCCAGGCTGATCTGCTCAACCGGGCAGGGCAGCCGGTAACCAGCAATATCGGCAACGCCCGGATCGACGCGCTGGAGGGCTGGATCGAATGGGTGCCGCAGCGGGACTGGCATCTGACCGGCGCGCTGTTCGTCACCGACAATGAAGTCACTGGCAAGGCCGCCGCGCTCAGTCGCGCCAGCAACCGTCGCCTTCCGGAAACGCCTAGCATCTCAGCGCGGATGGGGCTGGTCCATGACGTTCCGCTGGGGCGCGACACGGTGGTGTCGGCGCGGGGGGAACTGGCCTTTGTCGGTCCCTCGGTACTGGGCGTGGGCGACATGCTCGACGTGCGTCAGGGGGGATATGGCGTCGCCAATCTGGGGTTGATCGCCCGGCGGGGGCGTTATGCGCTGGCGCTGACGCTCGACAACCTGCTGGACGACCGGGGCAATCGCTTTGCCTATGGCAATCCGTTCCTGCTCGGGCGGCGCAACGTCTCGACGCCGCTGCGACCGCGGACGGTGGGCATCAGGCTGAGCGCGGACTTGTGAGCGCGGCGCGGGCATAGGCCGCAAGGCCTGCCAGCACATGGCGCAGCCGAAAGGCGTGGAAATGCCGGATCATCGGCACCGGCCCCTCAAAGCGATCGCGCAGATTGCGTATATCCTGCACCAGCCATCGGCGGACCCGGCGGTCGGTTCTGATATGCTTGGCGTAGAGCGCTCCGTCGCCAAAGCCATAGCCTGCCAGCAGCGCCACGGCCTCCCCCTCGTGGCGGCGGCCATGATGATGGTCGACCACGAAGCCGGGGTCGTAGCGTATGGGGATGCCCAGGGCCTGGGCACGGAGCAGAAAGTCCGTATCCTCGGCCGCGCGGAACGGCGCACCTGCTCCGAAACGCTCGTCGAACGGTCCGACGGCGTGGCGGACATCGACGGTAAAGGCCAGATTGGCGCCCATGACGAAGCCGCCGGGAAATAGGCCTGGCTCCGCGATCATCGGATGATCCTCCAGCTTGACGGTCAGCATAAGGTCGTCGGGATCGCCCAGCAGGATGCGCCCGCCGATGATGACGGGGGCGGGCTGTCTGGCAAAGACCTGTGCGAGCCGGGCGAAATAGTCGGGATGCAGCACGCAATCATCATCGGTCATCGCGACGATCCGCCCGCGCGCCGCCCGTAGCGCCATATTGCGTGCGCGGGCGAGACCGGGCAGCGGCTCGGACAACAGCCGCACGGTGAAGGGGCGGTCGATGGCCCAGTGCCGGATGACGGCCGCCGTGGCATCGGTCGAACCGTTATCGACCAAGATCAGCTCGATCCGGCCATCGGGCCATTGCCCTGCGGCCGCCTCGACCGAAGCGAGCAGGGTGGCCAGGCTGCGGCTGCGATTGCGGGTACAGATCAACAGGCTGATGTCGATCATCCCGCCACCAGCTCCGCCGCTGCCTGCGACGAACGCGCCTGTCGGACGAGCCGGCTGCGCTGCGTCCAGGCGGCGATATAGGCGCCGACCTTGCCGTAGTCATTGTCGAGCACGACATGCGGGATGCCCAGCAACAGGGCCAGGATATGGCCGTGCAGCCGATCGGTGACGATCAGCTCGCCCCGCGCCAATAGTCGCAGCCCGCGTTCGACCCGGGCCTGCGCTCGTGCGGTCGGCGAGGTTTCGGTGAGCCGCGGTTCCTCGAGCCAATCGAGCGCCACCGCGCCGGACGAGGCGAGCAACGGCGCGTCGTCGCGCGCCGCGCGTTCGGCGTCGGAGCGCAACAGCATCAGGACGCGGCAATCCGCCGCCAGCGGGCGCTTGATGCTCCCCAGGCCGAAGGCGGAATCGGGCGCCAGCGTGCTGGAGCAATCGAAGTGCCTGCGCGCCAGGTTCAGACTGGCGTTGTCGCGGACGTGAAGGTGGAAATCCGGATGGCGCCCGACGAGCGCGGCAAAATGGTCGCGATTTGTTGGATCGCGGAAGTGGATCGACTGAGGTAGCTGGACGATCCGGCGATCGGGAAACCGTTCGATCAGATATTCCCGAAAATGCTGATGATGCGGCCAGATATCTCCCAGATTGCCGCCGCCATGGATCAGGATCGGGCCGGTTGGGCAGGCCGCGCGAAAGGCGGCTTCGTCGAAATCGTCCCAACGCGCCATATAGGCGGGAGCGCCCGCACCGATGGCGTCGAGCAAGGCGATCTCACCGAGCCAGATGGCGCTGTCGCCGACATTGGGATGGTCGGGATAATCGACCAGTGCATAGGGCGGTCCGGGCGTGACATGGCGGCGATACAGGTCGAGAAGCGCCTTCCGCTGCGCTTCGATTACAGTTTCGCTCACGCCGCGATGGCGCTTGGCACGGCGGCGCGCACGCTGGCGTACAAAGCCTCGCAGCGATCCAGCCAGAGGTCGCGGGCGAAATGCGTCTCCACCCGGCGACGGGCTACGCCGCGCGGGATCGTCATGGCGCGGGTCATGGCGTCGGCGAGCGCGTCAACATCCCCGGCCGGCGCGACGCATCCGGCTTCGCCGACCACTTCGCGCGCGGCGCCGGAATCCAGGGCCGCGACGGGAAGGCCGCACGCCATCGCCTCGATCGCGACCAGCCCGAACGGCTCGTCCCAGCACGGGGTGAACAGAAATATCGATGCGCGGCCTAATTCGCGTGCGAGGGCCGCCCCGTCCAGATGCCCGCCATAGCGGATGCCGCCGCCCAGCCGCGGCTCGACCTCGGCGGCGAAATAGTCCGGGTCCTCGATCGCACCGAACAGGGTCAGCGCCACGCCTGCCGCCCGCGCTGCGACTATGGCCAGGTGGGTGCCCTTGTTCGGCGTGATCCGGCCGCACCAGACCGCCTCGCCATTACCCTGTTCGACAAAGGGCCAGGCGGCGAGGTCGATCGCATTGTGCAGCACCGACGCCTCGGGCGGCGCGCCGTCCGGCCACCAGGCTTTCAACTGACTGGACGAGGTAACGGTCAGGCGGTGGGTCGGTGCGGGGCTGGCCGCGACGAAATGGTGGAGCGCGTCATAGGGCGGTACATGGAGCGATGTGACGGTCGGCACCCGTGTGGTCCGGCGCAGCTCCAAGGGAAAGCGGTGCAGACTGTTGTTGTGTACCACGTCGAATCCGCCGCGGGCGATCCGGTCGCAGGCGGCGGCATAGCCCGCATCGACATGGGCGATCAGCTCGGGCTTGCCGCGATGCTCCGCCCAGGGAAAAACCGCCTCATAATGGACCGGCAGGACGGGATCGATGGCAAAGCGCGGGTCGCTGTCGCCGCTGGCGAACAGCACCACTTCATGCCCGCGCGCCGCCAGCCCCTCGGCCAGATACCAGCCATGCGCCTCCATGCCCCCTAAAAAGGGCTGGCGGATCGGCTGGCGGACATGCGCGAGCAGCGCGATCCTCATGCCGCTGCGCGCGCCTCGGCGGCGCGTTCCTCCAGCAGGCGGATGACGCTGGCGGTATTGGCATAGGGTTGGTGGCTCTGCTGCCCGGTCAGCGCCAGATCGCGCTCGTCGGGGCGGCGCACGATGCGGATCGGACGACCCGGCGTGTCGTCGATCAGCCCCATCAGGCGAAAGGCATGCAACCAGTGCCCCATGGTACGATAACCCCATTTCGCCTCGAACAGCTCGGCATTGCGCACCACGCTATCGATATGATGGACCGGCGGCATGTGGTGGGGGTGATATTGGTGATAGGCCAGCCCGCCCTTGATCCAGGCGATCGGGACGCCCGCCTGGGCGACCAGCTTGCCGAAATCGGTATCCTCGCCACCATAGCCGGCATAGCGTTCATCAAAGCCACCGGTGGCCAGGAATGTGGCGCGGCGCATCGCGAAATTGAGCGACCAGAAGCAGCGATAATCCTCGCAGCGTTCGATCCCTTGCGAAGGCGGTCCGCGCCGGTCAGAGTGGCGAACGGCGACCCGCGCGAATTCCTCGCAGCGCCAGTCTCCCTGCGTGGCGCCGCCGGGCAGGTACATGACCTCGCCCATCAACAGCCCGTCCTCCTCAGTCAGGAAGCGGTCGTAATCGGCGACCAGATCGGGGGTCGGAATGCAGTCCATGTCGAGAAAGACCAGCTTGTCGCCCACCGCAGCCTTGGCCGCCGCATTGCGCGCGGCGGCCAGCGGCAGGTGAGGGCCTGACACCATCATCTGGCGGATGGGGAAGGTCGCCTCGGGCAGGTCATAGGGCGTGTCCTGAATGACCGCGACGATCAACTCGGTGGGCTGCATCGTCTGGCGGGCAAGGCCGGTCACGACGTTGCGGAGGTGATCGGGGCGGCCCCCGGCGAGCGTGACGACCGAGATCATGAAGGGGCTCCGGTGGACTGGGGAAGGGAATGGTTCATCTCGACCGGCCAGAGCCGCGCGGACAGCGCCTCCAGCCAGTCGGCGGCGGCTTGAGCGGGCGCGTCGGCGATCATCGCGCGCTGCACGGCGGGGCGGTGCTGGTTGCGGGTTTCGGCCAACGCCTCGCTCCATGCCTGGGCGGAGGAGGGCAGATGTGGACGGACACAGGCGGCCCCGGCGGCGGCCAGCGCCTGTGCTTTGCGGTGCTGTTCGTCGAAATAGCGCCATTCGGGAATGGCAAGCCAGGGCCGGGCGGCGGCCAATATCTGCTGGCAGGTGGTATTGCCGGTCGAGGCGATGACCAGGTCGGCGGCGGCGACATGGTCGGCCGGATTGTCGACCCAGCCGCGATGCTCGATATTGGCAGGCTCGGTCGCGTGCCAGTCACGGGCGACCGGGCCGATGGTGATCCACCGCGCCTCCGGTCGGCTGCGGGCACCCACCCCGAGCGGCGCCTGAGCGAAACCACCGCCGCCGCCGCCCGACAGGACCAGGATCATCTCTTCATCCGGCCCGACCCCGATCCGCTGGCGCGCCAGTTCGCGTTCCGGAATGCGGGTATCGACGCCGAGCCCGCCGACGAAACAGGTCTTGGCGCGCATGGCGGCGTTCCATTCGGGCTGGGCCAGCGCTTCGTCAAATGCGGCGAGCAGCCCGGCTGCCCCGTCATAGGCAGCGCGGTGCCCGGCATCGCTGCGATCGCCATGCTGAAGGATCTTCACATGCGGGACCGAGCAGATGCGCGACAGTTGCGCGATCTCGGCCGACACGTCGCAGATCATCAGCGCGGGGTCGGCGCTGTCGAACCAGTTCGCGAGCACCGCCATGGCATGGCGGATGCCGGGCCAGCCCAGCGGCGCGCAGTGCAGCGTGTCGGGTGTCGGCACCGCGTCCATCGTCCCCGCCTCCAGCCCGGTCGGCTCGAACAGGGAGGGGACGGTGACGATCTCGACCTGCGGTGGCAGCGGGGGGAAGATGTCGTCCCGGGCGCAGAAGATGGTAACCGGGCGTTCGGGGGGCAGTGCGTTCACGATGGCGGCGCAGCGTTCGGCATGGCCGCGCCCCTGATGATGAACGAAATAGCCGAAGGGACGGCTCATGCCGCCGTTGCCCGGGTCGGCATCGGCGTGGTCAGGCCCAGCCGCTCCAGCCCCTCCATCACGCCATTGGCATGGTGCGCCGTGACGCGCAGCAGCCCGTCGCGCTCGGGCAGGTCGGCCAGTTCATGTCCGGCATTGCCCACCACGATGGCATGGCCGCAGGCGCGCAGCATGTCGACATCGTTGCCGCTGTCTCCGGCCGCAACGCACGCGCCCATCGGCAGGTCGAGCCGCCGAGCATAGGCCGCCACCGCCGCCGCCTTTCCACCCAGCGGCGCCAGCACGTCGATCAGTCGTCCGTGCGAGAAGACCGTCTTGGCGGCGATGCCCTGGTCGGCCAGCGTCTCGCGCACGCGCGCGGCATCCTCGGCCGTGCCGAAATAGCTGACCTTGTGCGGCCCTGCGGTGTCGCGCGGCTGGGGACGCAGGCGCAAGGGTTTGAGCGCGCTGACCACCGCCTTGCGGTTCCATCCCTCGTCGAGACGCGCGGCAAAGGCGGGGCATTCCTGCCATCCGCGCTGTCCCTTCAGCATGATGCGCGTGCCGACATCCGTGATGAAGGCATCGGGTTCGGGCAGTCCCCATTGCGACAGGATGATCCGCGCCATCGCGAAGGAACGGCCGGTCGCCACGACGAAAGGCAGATCGCTCGCCTGACGCCAGGTGGCGAAGTCATGCGCGCCGACGCGGCATCCCGTCAGCGTATGGTCGATATCGCTGGCAAGCAGGCCGGGGGTACGCGGCAAACTGGCATAAAGCGCGGTCGATTCCATGGCGTAGCGATCCCAGGCATAGAAGGTGGAGCCCGATCGACCGCTGGCGCTCATCCGCGCATGGGTATCGGGATCGGACAGGATGGAGAGGCAGACTCGGGCGATGGCCTCCTCGTCGCGCGGCTCGACCAGCAGGCCGTGGCCGAGCGCGGCGACGATCTCGCTGGGACCGCCATGACGGGTCGCGACCACGGGCACGCCTGCCGCCGCCGCTTCGATCAGAGTCAGGCCAAAGGGCTCGTGCAGTGCGGCATTGACGAACACGCCGCCTGCGGCGGCCCGCTCGTACAGCGCCGCGACGTCGTGCCCGTCGTGACGCGGCGGCAGCGCAAGGCGGCCGCGAAGTTGGGGCGTTTCGGCCAGCGCCAGCAGCTCGGCCAGCACGCCGCGCTCCTCGGCCGATCCGGGACCGTCATGCTGGCCCGCCAGGATGACCAGATTGGCCGCGTCGCGAAGCTCTGGCGAGGCGGCATAGGCGCGGGCGAGCGCGCCCAGATTCTTCTTGGCGACGGGCCTCGCGATGGCGAGCATGATGGGCTTGGCCGGATCGTCGAGGAACGCGTCGAGCCGCTCGGCGAGCGTAGCGCCGTCAGGCTGCCTCCGGTCATGGGTGGGCACGCCCGGTGCGATCCTGTGGATGCGCCCGCGGCCTGCGATACCATAAGCATGGACCTGCCGCTCGGCCTCGTCCTCGGTCGAGACGATCAGCGCATCGGCGGCGGCGATCGCGGTTCGCTCGGCGGCGATGCGGCCGTCCAGCGCAGGCGAGGGGCCATGATGGCGACGCTTGTCGATGCCCAGCGCATGGGGCGTATAGACGAACGGGACGGCAAAGCGCCGCCGCGCTTCCGCGGCTACGGCGGCGGCGTCGGAGAAATGCGCGTGAATCACATCGGGCAGGCGCGGCAATCGGGCGAGGTGCGCGCAGAATGCCTCGGTAAAGGCAGCCATATCTTCCGCCAGGGCGTCCTTTTCCAGGTAGCGGCGGTTGGCCGTCGCGACCCGGTCGATGGTCAGCTTGGATGAAAGCCGCTCGATCGCGCGGGCATGATCCAGGGAAAGACCGGGCTCTTCGAACAGGCGGGTGACGATCGAAACTTGATCAACATCAATAGTCTTGGCCTGGGCGGTGGCGGCGTCCAGGATATAAGCGATATGGCCGCCCGTATCGGCTGTGATGCCATAATGGACAGGCGGAGATTTCAGACAGCCGCCAAGTGCCAGATGCAGGATAAACAATCTCGCCCCTTTCGTTATGGAGCGACAACGTCATAAATATTGATTGGCTCCCGGTCGGATGGCGGAAAGATCGCAGTCGATCGACACAAGCCGGAACACAGTCCATAACTATATTGATCGAGATCAATGCGGCGGACCTGGACGCACGGGCGGCGCGCTCTGCCATCCGTCCTTTGACACTCTGCGCGCGCTCGCCGCCCGGATTGCTAAAAAGGCGGAAAGCACCGGCAAAGGCATGTCAGCGCCGCAGCATGTCCTCGGCCAATCCATGGAAAGACGACGCATGGCCGAGCATGTCGCGGTTCTCCTCCAGCCATTGTCCGGCCTGGGTTTGGCCCAGCGCGCGCAGATCCTGAAGCACCGACCAGCGGGTGTCGACCTTGCTCGTCCCCGAGCGTCCGGCCAGTTCGGGCGGCGGCGAGAGCAGGTGAAGGTTGACCCGGGCGATCGCTTGCATCCGGGGATCGCGCGAGGGTTCGGCGCGGGCGACATCCTGGATTTCGGACAGTGCGCGCAGATCGCGGCGGAGACAGGCATTGAAGCTGATGTCACTGACCCGGCGCATGACGTCGCCGACCGATCCGCCGACATCCTCGACGGTGAAGGGCGTGATCTGGACGATCACCAGATCCGTGGCGCCGATCGCTTCGGACAGCATCGGCTCCAGCGCGGGGTTGGCGGTAAAACCGCCGTCCCAATATTCCTCGCCTTCGATCTCGACCGCCGCGAACAACTCAGGGAGGCAGGCGGAGGCCATCAGTGCGTCGAGCGTCACGTTCTGGCCGGTGAACAGCCGTGCCGACCCGCTGGCGATATGGGTCGCCGCGACATAGAAGGGCAGCTGGGCCTGGCGGGCAAGCAGGTCCAGATCGATGCTCTCCTCGACCGCCCGGCGAAGCGCGCTCATGTCACGCACCCCCGGCAGGAAGGGCGCGACATAGCGGCTGGAGAGCTTGGCGATGTCCAGCGACTTGCGCAGCCACGGCTCGAAAAATGGCCCGCCTAGCGCCCCGACATCGAGCGGGGCGAGCGGCGACGCGTCGGCCACGTTTCCCCATAGCCGCTCCAGCGCCGCTTTCGCCCCGACCGCGCCTTGGGTCATATAACCCGATACGACCGCTGCGCCGTTGATCGCCCCGGCGCTGGCGCCGCTGACCCCGACAAGCTCTATGTTCTCATCCAGCAGGCGCTCGATCACGCCCCAGCCATAGGCGCCATGTGCGCCGCCGCCCTGAAGGGCCAGTGCGACGCGGGGGCGGTGCGGCCTCGCGGTGGGATCGTGACGGTCGGACATGCCATCCCCTTTGTGCGTAATCTATGCTGCAACGCACAAAGGGGCAGTTGGATCAGCGCTTGGTGAAGCCGCCGATACCAGCGATCGCCATTTTCGCGGCGGGCTTGGACATTTCCGCGAAGGTCAACCGCAGATAGCGGACCGGCCGCACACTGGTGAAGGGCAGGCGCTGGGTCGACAGCGCATAGGCGATGTTCGAGAACTCGCCGGCTCCCGCTGGCGTCCAGCTTTTCCCGTCCACGCTCGTTTCCACGACATAGCCGCGCGGCGGGGCGGCATCGACCATGACCTGGCGCGACGGCGTCAGGCTGAAGCCGGCGACGTCGCGGACCTGCCCCATATCGACGGTGACGCTGGCGGGCTTACCCGGCACCGGTGCGGGCTGCACCCATATGGTCTTGGCGTCATTGTCGAGCAGCTTTTCGGCGCCCGGCGCGGTGGCCGAGACGATTTTCCAATCGGTTGTCGCCAGCACCGTGGGATCGCTCGAAACGATGGCGGGAACGGGGACCGGCGCAACGCTCTTGAACAGCGAGACCTCGCTGATCGCCGGGCAGACCGGAGCGTCGACGATGCGCAGGCGGACGCGGCGCGCGGTGATCGGCTGGGGCAGGCGGATGATCCGTTGCGCGCTGATGCACTCATGCTCGGCGAGCTGCTGCCATGTGCCGTTCACCTCGGCATCGACCGCGAAGCGGGTGACGCGCACGCCCAGCGGCAGATATTCGCGGATGCGGATCAGGTCGAAGCTGCGGTTCGGCGGCAGATCGAGCGTCAGGCTGGGCGTGGTGACGCCGTCCGGCGCGGACCAATAGGTGTCGCGTTGGCCGTCCAGCACCCTGGCGGCCTCATACCCCTTGCCGCGCACATGACTGGCGCTCGCCACCGACCCTTGCGCCAGATCGGTCGCGAAGCTGGCGCGGATCGCATCGCCGAAGCTCTTCAGGATCTTTACGTCCTGGTCGGGAATGCGGCCGCGCCGGTCGGGCGGCAGGTTGAGGTTCATGTTGGTGCCGCGCGCGACCGAGGTGTCGAAATAGCCGACGAGATTCTCCGGGCTGCGGACCTTGGAGTCCTCGTCCGCGTGATAGAACCAGCCGGGCCGGATCGAGGTGTTGGTCTCGGCGGGCCACCAGAGCGGAGCGCCGCGCACGCCCGAATTGCCCTCCGACTGGACGTAAGGATGGTTGGGCATGGTCGGCCAGCAGGGATCGCCCGCAATCCCGTCCTCATTGCCGACCCAGCGAATGTCCGCGCCCAGCGGATCGAAGGTGCAGGCCATCGGCTGATACTGGTGGACCAGCGCGATGATCGAGGGCCAGTTATAATATTTGGGCGCGTCGATCTGCCGCGTCTCGCGCGCGCCGCCGTAATAGCCGTCGCCGCCATTGGCCCCATCGAACCAGAATTCGAACAGCTCGCCATAGCCGGTGCACAGCTCGACCACCTGTTTGCGGAAATAGTCGACATAGGACGGGCGGCCATAATCGGCGCGGTTGCGGTCCCAGGGCGAAAGATAGATGCCGAAGGCGAGCCCGGCGCGCTTGCAGGCGTCCGACATCTCGCGAACGATGTCGCCCTGGCCGTTCTTGTACGGCGAGTTGCGGATGCAATGCTCGGTCAGCTTCGTGGGCCACAGGCAGAAGCCGTCGTGATGCTTCGCCGTCAGGATGATGCCCTTGAGATTGCCCGCCTTGGCCGCGGCGACGATCTGGTCCGCGCTGAAATCGCTGGGATTGAACATCTTGGGGTCTTCATCGCCATAGCCCCATTCCTTATCGGTGAAGGTGTTCATGGCGAAGTGGATGAAGGCGTACTGCTCGCGCTGGTGCCAACGCCACTGCCGCGCCGAGGGGATCGCGCCATAAGGCGCGGGCGCCCCCGCCCCCTTTTGCGCGAAGGCGGGCGCGGCGGAGGCGACGAGCCCGGAGGCGATAACGGCGCGGCGGGAGAAATCGGTCATCTTGGGATCGGCTCCGGGAGGGATCAGGCGGGCTGGTGGTCGAAGGAGGGTGGCCGGTCCTTGGGATCGCGGCCGAAGGCGGGATTGGGCTTGGCCCCCATGGTGAAGGACAGGGTGCCGCCCTTCGCCAGCGTGGCATGGTCGATCCAGCTCTTCGTCCAGGGGCGACCGTTCCACGTCACCGACTGGACGTAGGGCGTGTCCGGGCCATTGCCCTTCGCCTCGACGACCAGCATCTTATTGCCGCCGACCGTCACCTGCGCCCGGTCGAACAGCGGACCACCAAAGACATAGGCGCCGCTGACCGGATCGACCGGATAGAAGCCGAGCGCGGAGAACAGGAACCACGCGCTCATCTGGCCGCAATCGTCATTGCCGATGATGCCGTCTGGCGCGTTCTTGTACATCTCGGTCAGCAGGCGGCGGACCATCCTCTGGGTTTTCCAAGGCGCGCCGACATAGGCGTAGAGATAGGCCGCATGCTGGTCCGGCTCGTTGCCATGCGCATATTGGCCGACCAGCCCCGAAATATCGGGCGGCGCATTCTTGGGCAGCGTCGAGGGCGCGGAGAACAGCTCATCCAGCTTGGCCTCGAACTTGGCATCGCCGCCCATGTGGCGGATCAGGCCGTAAATGTCGTGCTGGTTGAGGAAGGTCGCCTGCCAACCATTGGCCTCGGTATAGTCGCGCCACCAGGGCTTGGGCATGTGGCCGAGCTGGACGGGATCGTAATCCTTCCACCAGCTGCCGTCGTTGAAGCGCGGGCGGGCGAAGCCGATCGAGCCGTCGATGACGTTGCGCCAATTGCCCGAGCGCTTGAGCAGGCGATCGGCCTCCGCCGTTTTGCCGACGCGACGTGCGATGTGTGACGCGGCCCAGTCGTCATAGGCATATTCCTGGGTCCGGCTGACGCTTTCGAACCAGATATCGGCAGGGACATAGCCCTTGGCGTCGTACAGGTCGCGGCCCTTGCTATTGTCCATGTCGGGTGCGGAGAAGTCGAAGCTGCGCTTGGCGATGCCGGGCCAGGCGGCGGCATAGTCGGCGGGAATGCCCTTCACCATCGCCTCGGCCATGATCGGCGTGCCGTGCCAGCCGATCATCACGCCGGTCTCCTTGCCCTGCAGCGTCCAGACCGGCGGGCCATAGGCGCTCTGCTGGGTCTGGCGGATGATGTCGTCGACCAGCTTCTTGGCCTGGGCGGGCTGGGTCAGGATCAGCCAGGGGTGGAGCGCGCGGTACGTGTCCCAGGTGGAGAAGGTGCTGTAGGCGAACTGCCCGGCGGGGGCGGTGTGCACCTGACCGTCCAGCCCGACATAGCGCCCGTTCACGTCGGAGAAGAGCGTCGGCGCGACCAGCGTGTGGTAGTTGGCCGAGGCCATGATCGCCTGCTGGTCCGGCGTCCCGCCCTCGACCCGGACGCCGCCGAGCGTCTCGGCCCAGCGGGTCATGGCGGCGCGGCGGGTACGGTCGAAGTCCCAGTGCTTGGCCTCGGCCGCCAGGTTTGCCTTGGCCCCCGCCACATCGACCGCCGAGATTCCGCAGCGGATCAGCAAAGGCGCATCGCCCAGTTCGTCGAAGAACAGCGCGGCCTTCAACCGGTTGCCCTTGACGGCGGTGCCGTTCGCGGGCGCATCGCCATCGCCGTAAAGCTGGATGCGGGCAGGCTTTTTCGACAGCTGCATCGCAAAGAAGATGCGCCGCCCCTTGGCCCAGCGGAACACGCGGCGGGTGCCGGTGATCGTGCCGTCGGGCTCGATGGTCAACTCGGCATCGGTGATGAGCGGCTTGGCGTCGCTCTTATCGAGGACCAGATGCGACAGGTCGACCAGCACATGGCCCGGCCCCTTGGGGTAGGTGTAGCGGTGCCAGCCGGTCCGCTCGGTCACGGTGAGTTCGGCGAGGACACCGGACTCCAGCTTGACCCGGTAATAACCTGGTTCGGCCTGCTCGTCCGAATAACGCTGGCGATAGCCTTCATCCGGGTTGGATAGCGGTCCCGCGACCAGCTTCAGTTCGCCGCGCGTCGGCACGACCAGCACGTCCAGCATGTCGCCGATGCCGGTGCCCGACAAATGGGTATGGCTGAACCCCATGATCGAGCTGTCGCCGTGATGATAGCCCGAACAGGTGTCCCAACGCTCGACATCGGTGTCGGGGCTGAGCTGCACCATGCCGAAGGGCAGGACCGCGCCAGGATAGGTATGGCCGTCACCGCCCGTTCCGATGAACAGATTGGGGCGCGCGGCGGCCATGGGTACGGCGGCGCTGAGGCTGCCGATCGGCAGGCTGGCAAGCGCGGTTCCGGCGAGGAGTGAGCGGCGGGTCAAAATCATGCAAACGTCTCCCGCAGAACCTGCGGCCGGGTGGCTGCGACATGGACGACCAATTCGCCAAACAGGCCGTTGGCCCAGGCAAACCAGTCGCGTGTGAACTTGGTGGGATCGTCGATATCGACCCCTTCGTGGATGAAGCCCGTACCGCCCTGCGACCCGCGCAGCATGGACAGGCTGGCGCGAAGCAGCGCAGGGTCCGTCGAGGTCAGCGCGCGGACGATGACCGACATCGGCCAGACCTGGCCCGGCCCGGTATGCGGGCCGCCGATGCCGGTCAGCGCCTTGCCCTCGAAATACCAGGGATTGTCCTTGCTCCAGCACGCCGCGAGCGTCCGCTGCCACAGCGGATCGGTCGCATCGACGCAGCCGAGATAGGCCATGCCGGACAGCGAGGGGACGTTGGCGTCGTCCATGAAGACGGCATTGCCGTAACCATCCACCTCGAACGCCCAGACCCGCTCGCCGCTTGGCAGCGTCATGGTGCCGAACTGCTTCAGCGCAGCCTCGACCTCGGCGGCGAGCGCGGTGGCGTCCTGCGCCAGTGCAGGCTCACCGACCGCGTTCGACAGCGCGGCGAGTTCGCGCAACGTCGTCATCGCGAACAGATTGGCGGGGACGAACTGACCGTAGAGGCAGGCATCGTCGGACGGGCGGAAGCCCGAATGGATCATGCCGTTGGGCCGCGTGGGCAGGCCGGTACCGCGATAGAGCGTTTCGGTCGGCTCCGGCGCGGAGCGGCGGAAGCGGTAGGGGCCGGGGCCGTCCTTGCGCTGCTGCTCGCGGAAGGTCTTTACGATTGCCTGCGCGGAGGCTTTCCACTCGGCATCGAAGGGGGTGGTGTCGCCCGTCTCGCGCCAATAGCCATAGGCCAGCCGGATCGCGTAGCAGAGCGAGTCGATCTCCCACTTCCGCTCGGCGACGCCGGGTTTCATTTCGGTGTCGTCGTGCAGCGCCCAGCTCAGGTTGGTCTTGGCGTTCGGGTCCTGCATGAAGGCGTTGGCATAGGGGTCGATCAGGATCGACCGTGCCTGCCGCCCGATCAGCCCGCGGAACAGCCGCCCCAGCGCCGGATCGCGCTTCACCAGATGCAGATAGGGCCGCAACTGCGCCGCCGAATCCCGCAGCCACAGGCAGGGAATGTCGCCGGTGATGACGAACGCATCGGGCTTGCCGCCGACCTCGCCCAGCGACAGCACCGTGGTGTCGAGCGTGTTCGGATAGCAGTTGCCGAACATCCAGCGCAGCGTCGGGTCGGCGATCAACTTCGAAACACGCGTGATCTCCGCCTCGACCGCCTTGGACACGAAGCGCCGTTCGGCGACCGGTGGGCGCTTCGTAACCAGCGACGGGACAGCGGCGAAGGCGGGGGTGGCGGCCAACGCCGCGCCCCCCGCGATCAGTTCACGACGGTTCGGAGTCATTTCGGCAGGTCCTGCGCCGTGCCGGTCACGGTGAACTGGGTCCACTGGCCTGCGCCGTCACCCGGTTGGCCGCCGCCGATATAGAGCTTGTACGTGCCCGGCAGGATGCGGCGGGTGCCGTCGCGCCACACCTGGCTCATCAGGCGCGGATCGATGGTGAAGCGCGCCGTCCCTGCCTGACCGGGCTTGAGCGCGACACGGGTGAAGCCGACCAACTGGCGTTGCAGCACCGGGTCGGTCAGCACCAGTTTCTCGTCGGTGGCGGGCGGGACCAGATAGGCCTGAGTCACTTCCTCACCGGCGCGCTGGCCGATATTGCGCAGCTGCACCGCGACATCGACCGGCTGGCCGACCGCGACACTGGCGGTGACGGTCGGCTGGCCATAGTCGAACTTGGTATAGCTCAGGCCATGGCCGAAGCCCCAGGCGGGCTTGCCGGTGAAGTAGCGATAGGTCCGCTCCTTCATGCCGTAATCGGCGAAGGCGGGCAGGTCGGCGGTCGAGTGATAAATGGTGACGGGCAGGCGGCCCGACGGGTTCACGTCACCGGCCAGGATCTCGGCCAGCGCGGTGCCGCCCTCGGTGCCCGGATAGAAGGCCGCCAGCGTCGCGGCGGGCTTGAAGTCGCCCAGCGACACCGCCGAGCCGGATATGATGACCGCGACCACCGGCTTGCCGGTCGCCTGAAGCGCGGCGAGCAGATTGCGCTGCGGTTCGGGCAGGACGATTTCTGTGCGGTCGCCGCCCGCGAAACCGGGGACCGAGACGCCCAGCGCCTCGCCCTCCAGATCGGGCGACAGGCCGACCACCGCGATCAGCACGTCGGCGGTCCCGGCGACCTTCAAGGCTTCTGCGGTCAGCGCCTCGGCGGGGGGCAGCCATTGCAGGCGGAGGCCCTCGTCACCGCCCTTATGATCGATCTCGACGCGGATACGGCGCGGGGCCGATCCGTCGATCGTGGTTTCCAGTTTCTTGCCGCCGATCACATCGTCCACGACCAGCTGGTCGTCAATATAGAGCTTCACCGCGTCATGCGCGGGGCAGGCGTGCCAGCAGGCGGGACCGTCGAGCCGCAGCTTGTACTGACCCGGACCCGGCGGGGTCAGCGTGCCGGTCCAGCGACGCTGGAAGGGCGCGGTCTTGGTATAGTTGAAGTCGATACGGCGATCCTGACCGGCGGCGGTCCACTGGCCGTTCGCGCCCATCGTCTCGACGCCCAAGCCGGTCTTGCCGTTCGCCGACAGCGCGGTTTCGGGGACGCCGACGAACGCGCCCTCGGCCAGCACCGAGCCTTGCGCATAGCGGACATCGCGGCCGAACTTCGCGCGGATGCCGTCGAGCGGGGTGACGGGGTTGATCGCGGTGCCGTGATAATTGCCCTCCAGCACGCCCAGGTCATCCGCATCCGCGCCGAACACCGCGACCTTCTTGCCCTTGAGCGGCAGCATGTCGTTCGGATTGTCGAGCAGGATGATGCCCTTGCGCGCCGTCTCCAACGCCAGTGCGCGATGGGCGGCGCTGCCCACCTCGCTCGCCTTGATCCGGTTCCACGGCGAATTCACGGTCAGCATCCGCCGCACCGCCAGCGCGCGGGCCAGCGCGGTGTCGATCTCGCCCTCGGTAATCAGGCCGCGCTTCAACGCTTCGGGCAGTGCGCGATAGGTATTGCCGCAGTTGAGGTCGGTGCCCGCCCGCAGTGCCGCCGCCGCAGCAGCGGGCGCGTCGGGCTGGGCATGATGGAACATCCAGATATTGCCGACCGCATCGCAGTCCGACACGACGAGGCCGTTGAAACCCCAGTCGGTGCGCAGCCGCTGGGTCAGCAACATCGGGTTGGCGCAGACCGGCGTGCCGTGGATCGCGTTGTATGCGCACATCAGCGACAGCGCCTTGCCCTCGGTCACGGTCGCGCGGAAGGCGGGGAGGTAGGTCGCCTCCAGGTCGCGCGGGGACACCATCACATCGAAGCTGTCGCGCCCGCCCTCGGGGCCGGAGTGCACCGCCATATGCTTGACGGTGGCGATGACCTTCGGGTGCTTCAGGTCGGGACCCTGAAGACCACGCACGAAGGCGATGCCGATCCGGCTGGTGAGGAAGGGGTCCTCGCCATAGGTTTCCTGGCCACGGCCCCAGCGCGGATCGCGGAAGATGTTGATGTTGGGCGACCAGATGGTCAGGCCCTGATACAGGCCCCGATCGGCGTTCAGCGGCCGCGAATTGAACTTCGCCCGCGCTTCGACCGCGACGACATCGCCGACCTTCCAGATCAGATCGGTGTCCCAGGTCGCGGCCATGCCCATCGCCTGCGGGAAGACGGTCGACGGCCCGTTGCGCGCGATGCCGTGCAGCCCCTCGCTCCACCAGTCATAGGCGGGCAGGTTCAGCGCCGGCTCGGCCGGGGCCTCGTTGACCAGCTGCGCCGCCTTTTGCGCGATGGTCAGCTTCTGCGCCTCCGGGGGAAGCGCGGGGGTGGCGGCCTGACCGGCGGCGGCGAGGAGGAGAAAGGGGATCACTAGGCGTCCTTCGGACCGAGGGTGTAGATTTTGAGCTCGCGCGCCAGAGTGGCGGCGTCCGCGTCGCTCTGGATGGTGAGCGTGATGGTCTCGCCGGGCAACAGGTCGAAGCCGTCATCGGACGGTTCGGCGCCGATGATGCCGAAATTGACCTGTACCTGCCGCGCGATGTTGCGCGCGGTCAGCGTCAGCTGCTTGCCCGCCCAGCGCGCGGTGATACCCGGCACCGGGTAGAGCATGTCGCGCGGGACCTTTCGCTCGACGATCTGGCGCGCGATGACCTTGTCGCCGTCGAACAGTTCGGCGACGCCGTAGCTGCTCTCGGGCGCGGCCCCGGCGAACAGCGTCGCGTCGGGGATCGTCGCGACGTCGCTGGCGGACGCGGCGGCCATGGTCACGCTGCCCGATTGCGAGCCGAGCTTGCGGCCGTCCATGCCGTATCCGGTGACGCGCCAGCCGAGCGGCTTGGGCGCCGTGGCGTCGGACACCAGCGCGATCCGCGTGGCGCCGGGCTTGGTTTCCGCCACGATCGTCTGTGGCGCGAAGAAGCGGCGGACCTCATGCTGCAGCATCTTGTCATGCCCGGTCCAGTCGATGCTCGACCAGCTGATCGCGGGCCAGCTGTCGTTGAGCTGCCAGTAGAGCGAACCCAGCGTCACCGGGCGGCAGGCGCGATGGTGACGCGCGGCAAGTCCAATGGCGCGGGCCTGCATCGCCTGGGACAGATAGACCAGATCGGCGAAGTCGCGCGGGGTCCGGTAATATTGCTTCAGGTAGAAGGTGATGCGGTCATTGCCTTCGCCGGCCAGGAACTTCTGGTGCGCCTTCATCACCGGGCTGTCGATGCGGAAGTCCGCCGGGTCGGCAAAGGTCGCGATGGTCGACAGGTCCGGGAAGGCCTGGAAGCCATATTCCGACATGAAGCGCGGGCAGCTATCCGTGTAGCGCTCGATCGGCTTGGAGCCCGACCAGACATCCCAGAAATGGCGGTCGCCGTCCTTGTCGGTGTCGGTCGGCCCCTCATAGTCGGTCGAGGGCGATCCGGGCCAATAGGGGATGCCGGGCGAATTCTTGATGACGGCATCGCGCAGCACGCGGTCGAACAGCACGGCCATGCCGGTGCCGATCCGCTCCTGCTCGTCGGGGCCGACCGCCTTTTTGAACGCCTTGCGATCCGACCAGTTTTCCCAGCCCGACAGCACTTCGTTATTGCCCGCCCAGATGACCAGCGAGGGATGCGATTGCAGGCGGGCGACCTGTTCCTCGGCCTCGATACGGACGTTCTCGCGGAACTGGGCATCGGGGGGCGTGACCGCGCCGCCGAACATGAAGTCCTGCCACACCATCAGGCCCAGCTCGTCGGCGGCGTCGTAGAAGCTGTGCTCGGGATAATAGCCGCCGCCCCAGATGCGGACCATGTTCATGTTCGCGGCCGCCGCCTTCTCCAGCAACTGGCGCTCGGCCGTAGGCGATACGCGCGACGGGAAGGCATCGAACGGGATGACGTTGGTCCCCTTGGCGAAGATGACGTTGCCGTTGATCTTCAGCCCGAAGCTGCCGTCCTTGCGGACGAGTTCGACGGTGCGCAGGCCGGTGCGCTTCTCAACCGCGTCTGCGCCCCCCAGCGCCGCGTTCACGGTGTAGAGCGGATGCGCGCCAAAGCCGATCGGCTGCCAGCGCTGTGGGCGGGTGATCGCGACGGGGACGACGACATCGTTCTCGCCCGGCTGGAGCGCGACGTCGCGGCGGACGCGGATGCGCTTACCGTCGGGGCCAGTGACCGTCACGTCCATGCGGCCGGTCTGCGCTCGGTCGGCAACGATCGAGGCACGGGCGAGGATGCGCGCCTCGGCATCGGTCAGCGCTTCCTGCTCGATGCGCAGCTTGTCGATGCGCGCGGCGTCCCACGCCTCCAGACGGGCGGGGCGCCAGATGCCGATATCGACGATGCGCGGTGCCCAATCCCACCCGTACTGGTATTTGGGCTTGCGGATATAGGGCGAGGTCTGCTTGCCCTTCGGCTCGTCGCCATAGGGCGAGTCATATTCGCCGGGCAGCGGGTTCTTTTCGGCCAGCACCATCGGCTGGAGCGTCTTGATCGGCGAGGCGAAGGTGACGACGATCTCGTTCGCGCCTGCCTTCAGCAGCGGCTTGGCATCGGCGCGCCAGCGGCGATGGGCGTTGTCCGCCGACAACAGGCGCCGGCCGTTGACCGTGACGGTCGCAAAGGTGTCCAGCCCGTCGAACACTAGGTCGAGGTGATCGCGGCGCAGCATCTCGGGCGTCACGTCCAGGTTGGTGCGATATTGCCACCCGGTCAGGCCCGCCCATTGGATCGGTGCCTCGTTCGCGCCCTTATAGGGGTCGGGGACCAGATGCGCGGCGATCAGATCCTGCTGGACGCTGCCCGGCACCGACGCGGTCAGCCAGTTCGCCGCCTGGGGATGCGCGCGCGCGGCGTCGACATCCTTCGGATCGATCCGCACCTGCCAGCGGTCGAGCGTCGCCACCGTCTTGGGCGCGGCCAGCGCAGGCACAGGAAGGGCGAGCGCGGCCAGGATCAGACCGAGACGATGTTTCACAGCGATTTCCCCGAAAACGGCATCGCTGCGTCAGGGCGGAACGCCCCCACGCAGGATACAGGATTATGGCGTCGAACAGGATCGGGCGTGCGGGGCGGACGCGTGACGATGGCAGGGCAGGTCCCCGATAGTGCCAGGCTCATTCTCGCCATCCGTCACCCCCGTCATCCACCGGCTTGTCGTGCGCCGGTATTCTCATGGTATGTTTTGGTATCATGGCGTGGTGAACCGGGGGCGTCCACCCATTTTCTGGGGTCGAGCCTATCGCGCCAAGCCTGCAATGGATTGGTGGGTCAATGCGCTATGCCCAGCGCCAGCAGGCCGATGATCCAGATCAACAGCACGGTCGCCGCCATGACCGAGACGATCAGGGTCATCAGCAGCCCGGATATCACGCCCAAATGATAGGCGCCGCGAATCTGGAGAAATAGATGCACCGGAAAGGCGAGCATCAACAGAGCAACGCCGTTCAGATGGGCCAGCTTCGTCCACAGGATCATCACGACCATCAGCAGGCTGACGAAGCTGAGCGAATAGGTGACGAACACCGCATGGTCGAACATCGCCAACCCACGCTTCCACAGGAAGAACAGCCGCATGAACGGCATCGACAACAGGATCAGCGCCCAGGAGAATTTATAGCCGTTCGCCTCCATCTTGAAGAGGAGGAATTCGGGGTCGCGAATGGCATGGGCGATCTTGGCGTCGAGCGATTTCCAGCCGGTGATGACCTGTTCCTGATGCTCGCCATGGCCGGAGCCCGTTTCTGCCCCGCCGCCCAGCGCCATCGCGGTGAAGTCGATGCTACGCTTCTGCTCGACCAGCTTTGCTCGCTCGGCATCGAGCGTGGCGGTGTTGCGGCCGGTCGCGACAGCTGCGGTGCGCTCGCGGTCTATCCCTGCGATACGCTGGTCGACCTTTGCGACTTCGGCGCGCAGCTCCATCGCGGCATCCTGGGTGCCGGGGGGATGGAAGGTGCCGAACCCGCCGAGTACCGAATAGGCGACGTAGAGCAGAAAGACGCTGAACAGATACAGAGCCAGCGGCGACAGGAAACGCCGCCGCTCGCCCGCGATATAGCGACGGGTCAGCTCGCCGGGGCGGGTGACGAGCATGGCCATCGTCCGCCATACCTGCCCCTCGATATGCAGGACGCCGTGGCTGAAATCATGCCACCACGCGCCGAGCGTGCGGTGGATGTGCGACGACTGGCCGCAGCTATGGCAATAATGGCCGACCAGCGAAGTCCCGCAATTCAGACAGGTTTTCGCGTCTTCTCCCGGAAATCCGACCTGCACCTTGCCCCCTTTGTCGATGCCATCCCCATGGACGAAACACGACAATTCGCGATCTGGCGCAAGACCAAAGATGGGTTCAGCTCTGGGCTGACAGGCGGGTGTCGACCAGATCGAGTTCGCGGCCCAACCGCTGCGCCGTGTCGGATCCGATCGCACGGCTGTTGAGCAGGTCGAACACGACCCGCCGCTCGGCCCGGATCGCGGCCAGTCGCATCCGGCGCTCCACGTCCTCGAACCGGCGGGCATCAGAGTCGAAGTCGCCCTCCAGCGTGTCGATCCGGCTGCGATAGCCGTCCATCAGGCGCGAGGCGATCTCGACATATTGGTCGGCATCGTCACGCCCTTCGGCCATTTCGTGCTGGAGCCGCTCCAGCTCGGCGATGGCGGCCTTGGCAGCGGCGACGCGGGTATGGTCCAACTCGCTCATGCCGTCCTGAACGGGCAGGGCGAGACCGCGCAACAGCAGCGGCAGGGTCAGGCTGGCGATGACCAGCGAAGACAGAATGACGCCGCACGCCAGGAAGATGACCAGATCGCGTGCCGGAAATGGCGTGCCGTCGCCCAGCGTCAGCGGCAGGGTCAGCGCACCGGCCAGCGTGATCGCCCCGCGCGCGCCTGCCACCGACATGGCGGTGATGACCCGGCGCGGCGGGCTGGCCCGGCCCGGCGTCCCGCGCTGCCGGAACAGGGTCAGCCGCAGCGCAACCCAAGTCCAGGCGAAGCGCAGTGCCCCCAGCCCGGCGACGATCGCCAGCACATAAAGGCCCAACCACCATAGCGAGGCGTGGCCGGTCAGCATGACCGTGGCCCGCGCGCCCGCGAACACCTGCGGCAGCTGCTCGCCCAGCAGTACGAAGATGATGCCGTTCAGCGTGAATTGCAGCATGTCCCAGACTGCCTGGCGCCGGATGCGGGTCGCGGCCTTCACCCCGGACGAAACATTGGTGAAGGACATGGCGATACCCGCCGCCGCCGCCGCCAGCACGCCCGAGCTTTCGACATGCTCGGCAACCAGATAGGCCGCAAACGGGATCAGCAGGCTGACCAGGATGTTCGATCCGCTGTCATCGCCGAAACGCCGGGCGAACAGGCTCTTGGCGGTGATCGTGCCCCAGGCGATGGCGACGCCCAGCCCGACGCCGGAAACCGCCATCCATGCAAACGTCATTCCGGCATGGGTCAGCGAAAAGGCCCCGGTCAGCGCGGCGGCGACCGCGAAGCGCAGGCAGACCAGACCCGAGGCATCGTTGAGCAGCGATTCGCCCTCCAGGATGTGCATCATCCGCTTGGGGATCGGCACCTTCTGCGCGATGGCGGACACCGCGATCGGGTCGGTCGGCGACACCACGGCCGCCAGCGCGAAGGCGACCGCATAGGGCATGGCCGGGATCATCCAGTGGATGAACAGCCCCATGCCCAGCACCGTCAGGAACACCAGGCCCAGCGCCAGCCCTAGGATTGCGCCCGCGTCGCGAAACAACTCGTCCTTCGGAATGCGCCAGCCGTCGAGGAACAGGAGCGGCGGCACGAAGAGCAGGAAGAAAATCTCCGGGTCCAGTTCGACTCTGATCTGTGCGATCCCGCCCAGCACCGCGCCGAGCGCGATCTGGACAAGCGGGCGGGGCAGCGCTGAGGGCAACAGGCGGGATACGACCCCGCTCAACACCACGGCGAGGAGCAGAAAGAGGCTAAGCGTTACGATGTCCAATCGGGGACCTTTCGGGTGCAGCGGTTGGAGTGGCCGTGGCGACAAGGCGGCACGACCGGCATATCAGCGACTGGCGAGGGGCAAGGCCGATGCGAATCGCGCGAAGCTGCAGCATGACATGTGGGGCAAGGGGCGTTCAACCCGTTCAACAAGTTTTGTCGGTTGATCTGCGTGAAACCGATCCTCCCCGGCACGGGGAGGGGACCGCCGCAAAGCGGTGGTGGAGGGGGGATGGCCGCACGGGACGTCCTCTGTGGAAGCTTCCTTCCGTCAGCGCTACGCGCTGCCACCTCCCCGTATCGGGGAGGATCTATGCCGCCGCTTTCAGGTTCCGGTCCATCGGGGCGAGGGCGGAGAGGAATTGCTCCGCGCTGGCTCGCCATGAAAAGCCCTGCCCGTAGGCCGCGCAAGTGCCACGATCGAGTATCAGCGCAGCCGCGATCGCCCGGTCCAGCGCCTCGTCCATCACGCCGACTTCGGGGGCAAGCACATCAATCGGCCCCTGTACCGGCAGCGCGGCGACCGGCGTGCCGCAGGCCAGCGCCTCGATCATCACCAGACCGAACGTATCGGTTCGGCTGGGGAACACAAATACGTCCGCCGCGCGGTAGATGGCGGCCAAGTCCTCACCGAACTTTGCGCCCAGAAAGTGGACGTCGGGATAGTGTTCCGCCAGCGCCGCGCGGGCCGGGCCGTCGCCGACCACGACCTTGGTTCCGGGCGTGCGTGTATTCAGAAAGGCGGCGATGTTCTTCTCGACCGCGACGCGGCCTGCATAAAGCTGAACCGGGCCGGGCAGTCCGGCGACCATCGCATCGCGCCGCCCTTCGGGGCGGAATAGCGCGGTGTCGACGCCGCGGCCCCAATGCCGGTTCTGCGGCAGGCCATGTGACGCCAGGGTTGCGGCCACGCTGGGCGTCGAGGCCAGGATCGCGGCGGAGGGCGCGTGAAACCAGCGGACATAGCGCCAGACGAATTCGGGGCTGACCGCCTTCACCCGCGCCGCCACATAGTCGGGGAACTGGGTGTGATAGGCGGTGGTGAAGGGCAGGCCATGGCCCAGGCACCAGCGCCGCGCGAGCAGGCCAAGCGGGCCTTCGGTGGCGATATGGACAGCATCGGGCGCAAACCCGCTCAGCGCCCGCCCGACTGCACCGGGGGCGGGCAGGGCGAGGCGGATTTCGGGATAGGTCGGGCAGGGGACCGAGGCGAACAGCTCGGGCGACAAGACGTTGACCGTATGGCCCATCGCGCGCAGCTCGGCGGTCACCGATTGCAGGGTGCGAACCACGCCGTTGACCTGGGGGCTCCAGGCGTCAGTAACGATCGCGATCTGCATGACCTTGATCCTTTCGCGTCAGGCGGCGATGGCGGCGGCGACGATCGGCTTGCTCCGCCGCGCTTCCATCTCGTCGCCCCAGTGCAGTATTTCCATCGTCCCGTCGAAATGTTCGACCAGCGCGGTGCAGCCCTCCACCCAGTCGCCGTCATTATAATAAGTGACGCCGCCGATCTCGCGGATTTCGGCGGTGTGGATATGGCCGCATACCACGCCATCGACGCCGCGTGCGCCCGCCGCATGGGCGACGACTTCCTCGAAATGCGAGATGAAGGCGACGGCGTTCTTCACCTTGGCCTTGGCATGTTTGGACAGCGACCAATAGGGGCGCTTCATCCACCGCCGGACGATGTTCACCCAGCGGTTCACCTCCATCAGCGCGGTGTAGGCGAAGTCGCCGACATGGGCGAGCCAGCGATGCGCCAGCGTGATCGCGTCGAACTCGTCGCCGTGCAGGATGAGAAGGCGGCGGCCGTCCGCCGTCTCATGGATCGCCTTGCGACAGATGGCGATGCCGCCGAAATCCATGCCGGTGAACTGGCGGAAGATCTCGTCATGGTTGCCGGGGATATAAACGACGCGCGTGCCGCGCTTGGCACGCTTCAGCAGGCGCCAGACCACGTCGTTATGCGCGGCGGGCCAGTAGAATTTCTTCTTCAGCCGCCAGCCGTCGATCATGTCGCCGACCAGATACATGGTCTCGCTGTCGACATGATCCAGAAAGTCGATCAGCATTTCCGCATTGCAGCCGCGCGTGCCGAGATGGACGTCCGAAATCCAGATGGTTCGATAGCGGCGGCGCTCATGGCCTTCCGGCTCCGGCGTCACCGGCGCGCGGGGGATGAAGTCGAGGATGGCGGCGTCTTCGTGTAGCGAGCCCTCGATCGGAATGCTGGTCATCGGCATCGTCGGTACCCCACGCTTGGCGTTCCGGATGGCATAGGCGTCATCTGTTACGCCTGCGTCGCAGATCGGTGACAGGCGCGCAGCATTTCGGTGACTCCTTGAAGTCACCGGACCTGAACAGCCCGCCGATCCGTGGGAGCGGCGGGCTGTTCGATAACCTTCGTGTGTCTCACGCCCCTCCCGAAGGCGGGAGGGGATGGGGGAGGGCAAGCCGCAAGTGCCAGTCTCGGTGAGACTCCATGCCCTCCCCTCGGTCCCCTCCCGCTTGCGGGAGGGGATGCAGAAGGCGCTTAGAAACGCACCGCGACCGAGGCGGCATAGGTCCGGCCGTTCTTGTAGAAGGCGGTCGGGCGATCGCGCGTCGCGTTATACTGGTAATAGGTCTCGTCGAGCAGGTTCTGTGCGTTGACGCTCAGCGTGATCTCCTTGGTCAAGTTCACACCCGCCGAGAAGTCCAACTGGCTGTACGGCGCCACCATTTCGCGCGAGTTCAGACGACCGATGGTGCGGAAATAGCTCGAACGATAATTATAGCTCAGGCGCGCCTGGAAGATCCCGCTTTCGAAATAGGGGATCACATTGACGGTGTGCCGCGACAGATAGGGCAGGTTCAGTTCCGCACCGCTCGAGTCAACCGACGAGGTCGAGCTGTCCTGGTACGAATAATTCGCCTGGATGCCGAAGCCGCCCCAGATTTCGGTCTGCCCCGACACCAGCGCACCGTTGACCTTCGCCTTGCCGCCGTTGATCGGCTGGTTGACGTTATAGGTCGTCAGGCGGTTCTGCAGCGAGTTGAAGAACACGGCATTGGTGCGCGTGTTGATGATGTAGTTCGAGATGTCGCGACGGAAGAGTTCGACCGCGATCAGCGAGCCTGCGCGCGGATACCATTCCGCCGTGAGTTCGTAGTTGGTCGACTCATAGGGCTTCAGGTTCGGGTTGCCGCCACCGCCATCGAGCGTGATGTCGTTGAGCGAGGTCGCGGCCGCCAGATCCTGATAGCGCGGGCGCGAGATCACCCGTGCGACCGAGCCGCGTACCAGGAACTCCGGCGTGATCCAATAGGCGATGTTCACGCTGGGCAGGAACTTCAGATAATCGGTGGTAGTGGTGGTCGGCACCGGCACCGGGTTCACCGTGTTGGCCAGCGTCACCGCATAGTTGGACTTGTCGCGGGTATAGACCAGGCGACCGCCGATATTGCCGCGCAGGCCACCTTCTTGGAAATTGGCCTGGACATAGGACGCGACGACCGTCTCGCGCACCTTGGTCGACGCGCCGATCTTGTTGACCAGCGGGCTGTTGATCGAATTCGCGAGAATGTCGATCACCGCCTGCTCGGGCAGGTTCAGATACTGGGTCGCATTGCCCATGCCGCCGCTGCCGTCGAAGACGCCGCCCGGCGTGACGAGGGTGGTGACGCCCAGCTGGTTGGCGGTCTGCGAGCTGGTCTTGTAGGTGTTGATACCGCGACCATCCACACGGTTGACATGGTCGGTCACGCGGCTGCCGATCAGGATCTGCTTGAACGGACCGAACTCGACCGGGATGGTGGCGTCATAGCCGCCGAAGATGTCGCGGTCGGTGGTGACGCTATAGTCCAAGCCGCCGATCTGCGCGCCGATCAGCTGCTGGCCGTTGACGACGACCGGACGGCCTTCGATCTGCGCCGGATTGTTGTTCGGGTTGGTGAAATAGTTGGCCGGGTTGGTCAGATCGCCCGTGAAGTTCACCGTCGCCGAGGTCGGGGTGAAGGCATAGTTGAACGGCAGCTTGGTCTGCACGTTGAACAGATATTCGGGATTGCGCCCGCCGGTCGCCTTCGACCAGCCGCCCGCGAAGCTGATCTTCGCGCCGTCATCGCCTTCCCAATCGGCGAAGAAGTTGAGGTTGTCGGTTTTCAGCTTGGTCTTGCGGACCAGCGTGTCGAGCTGGGCCGACTGGCTCGGCGCGGCGGCGAAGCTGGCCGAGTTGACCACGCCGTTGGCGACATTGGCAGTCTGCAACACGCTGCCGGTCCAGGCGACCGGAATGGTGTACATCGACTGGCTGTAGTTGTTGTAATTGCCGTCGATGTGCAGCCCGTTCAGGGTCAGCGTCAGGTTCGAGGCCGGGCGATACTGCACGGTGCCCGACACGCTGGCGCGCTCGCGGGTCTGCTGGAAATAGGCATAGTTGATGCCGAAGGGGGCGACCGCACTGATGAGGTCGTTCTTGGTGCCGCCGGTGACGGTGGCGTTCGGGTTGAGCAGGATGCCCTGGCCCGACGCGTCACGGCGCACGGAGCCGTCGGCGTTCTTCTGGAAGAAGTCGGCGCCGCTCTGATAACCGAAGAACTCGACGCCCGCGCGGGTCAACGCCTGCTTGTCATAGGTCGCGGCGACCAGAAAGCCGAAATTGTCCGCTTCATTATGCCAGCTGTACAGACCCGAACCGCGGATATTCCCCTTCTCGGAACGGTCATTGTACGTATAGCCGCCGGAGGCGAAGATCGAATTGGGCTTCAGGTCGAGCGGACGACGGGTGCGCACGATGACGGTGCCGCCCAGGCTGCCTTCCTCGATGCGCGGTTCCGGCGACTTGTAGACTTCGAGCCGGTCGACCAGTTCGGGGGCGAGCAGCGAATAGTTGAAGGTGCGGCTGGACGGATCATTGTCGTTGCCGCCCCAATCGGCCGAGGCGAGCGCATGGCCGTCGAGCAGCATGCGGTTCAGCGCGGGGTCGGTGCCGAGAATGGCGACCTTTTCGCCCTCGCCGAAGCGGCGGTCGATGCTGACGCCCGGAATGTGTGACAGCGATTCCGCGACATTGCGGTCGGGGAATTTGCCCACGTCTTCGGCGGTGATCACGTCGACGACGGCATTGGCCTCGCGCTTGACGTTGATCGCGTTGCGCAGGCTGGAGCGGATGCCGGTGACGACGATGTCGCCGCTATCGGCCTGGTCGCTGCCCGAAGCGGTCTGCGCGGGCGCGTCAGCCGGCTGATTCGGCGCCTGCGCAAAGGCTGTGCCGTGAACCCCGGCGAGCGCGGTCGCCGTCAGGATCATGCTGCGGAAGCTCAACATGTTCAAATCCCCCAAAATATTCCCCGCTCCACCGGGCGTCCCCTTATGATTGGTTATGGGGTGGCTGGTGGTATCCTCCCCCGCCGGCATTTTATATCATATGCCAAAGCTACCAACGTGTAACCAAAATGACATTGGTCCGTAAACGGAAAAATGTGACGTTGGCGTCATGAGACCATTGGGCTGGCGCATTGTCAGGTGTGCTGCTTAAATGACACCTGTTCTGAGGTTCTGCGCGGCGAAGGTCTCGTGGCGCGGATCGAATGTGCCGGGGGAGGTTCAAGATGGTCATGTCACCGGTCCGGGCCGGTACGCCGCTTTTGGAAATCTGCGTCGACGATGCGGATGGCGTGGCCGCAGTCGTGGCGGCAGGAGGCGACCGGATCGAATTGTGCGGTGCGCTGGGGTTGGGCGGATTGACGCCCTCGGCGGCCTTGGTGGCTCATGCGGTGGCGTCGGGCGTTCCGGTTCATGCGATGGTCCGGCCGCGCGACGGCGATTTTCGTTATGATGCCGCCGATGTCGCACTCGCCACCGACGAGATTCGGCGGCTGGCGACGATGGGCGTGGCGGGGGTCGTGGTGGGAGCCATGGCCGACGACAAGCGGCTCGACCTTGATATTCTGGCGCGCTGGCGGGACGCGGCGGCCGGGATCGCGATCGTGCTTCACCGTGCGATCGACCTGGTTGCCGATCCAGTGGCGGCGGTCGAGCAGGCGACGGCGCTGGGCTATGACCATGTCCTCACATCCGGCGGGGCGGCGACGGCGCTGGAGGGGGCGGACGTGATTGCCCAAATGGTGATGGCGGCGCGTGGGCGACTGTCGATCATCGCGGGATCGGGCGTTTCGGCGGACAATGTCGCCACCCTGATCGCCCGGACCGGGGTCGATGCGGTCCACGCGTCGGCCAGCGTGCGAGAGGATTGGGGGGATTCGCGAGTGCTTGCCATGGGCTTCGCCGCAGGTCCGAGGCGCCGGACGAGCGTGGATCGCATCGCGGCGATCCGACGTGGAATTGGGGAAGGATAAAAGCCAATGTATGCCAAATATAATACCTATTGCCCCGTTGGTTTTGCTGCGATAAGCCTGTTGGCGAAGCGGGGCGTGGCATGAGCGACGCCCGGGCAAAGGGGGATGGCGCGGCCATGACATTCTCGGCGCAGGTCGGCTCCTTCCGAAAGGGGAACCCCGCGCCGCTATACCTCCAGCTCCAGCAGCTGTTGCGCGATGCGATCACCAGCAACGTGCTGGCCGAGGATGACGCCATCCCCGCCGAGCGCGATCTGGCGATCGAATATGACGTGTCGCGGATCACGGTGCGCAAGGCGATTGGCGGGCTGGTCGAGGAGGGGCTGCTGACCCGCAGGCGCGGCGCCGGGACCTTCGTTGCGGGGCGGGTCGAGAAGAGCTTTTCCAAGCTCTCATCCTTCTCCGAGGACATGATCGCGCGCGGTCGCACGCCGAGCAGCCAGTGGGTCAGCCGCGCGCCAGGCACCGTCACGCCCGAGGAAGCGCTGTCGCTGGGCCTGTCGCCGGGCGCCCCGGTCTATCGCTTCCAGCGCGTACGCTTCGCCGACGATGTGCCGATGGCGATCGAGATTTCGATCATCGCGGGGTTCGCGCTGCCGTCGATCGAGGCGGTCGACCGCTCGCTCTATGCCGCGCTCGAACGCGCGGGCAACCGGCCGGTGCGCGCGCTCCAGCGGCTGCGCGCAGTGCCGTTTGGCGCGGACCATGCCCGGATGCTCGACGTCGATCCCGGTCATGCGGGGCTGTTGATCGAGCGGCGCGGATTTCTACGCGATGGACGGGCGGTGGAATATACCCAGTCCTTCTATCGCGGCGATGCCTATGATTTCGTCGCGGAGTTAACCGATGTCTGATGTGATGACCGCCGGTAGTGCGGGGACCAGCACCCTGATGGGAGCAGAAGCGGGGGAGGCGCCCGAGGCGATCGCCCGGCTGCTCGCGCGCAATGCGCCGACCGTCCAGGCGCTGGCCGAGCGGCTGCGTGCCGCCCCGCCGCCGGTGATCGTCACTATCGCCCGCGGGTCGTCGGATCACGCCGCGACCTATGGCAAATATATTCTGGAGACCAAGACCGGCGTGCCGGTGTCGTCGGCCGCCCCCTCGGTCGCCTCGATCTTCGAGACGCCGATGAAGGTGCGAGGCGCCCTGGTCATCGCCATTTCGCAGTCGGGGCGCAGCCCGGACCTGCTGGCGACGGTCGAGGCGTACCGCGCGGGCGGCGCGCATATCGTCGCGCTGGTCAATGACGAGGAGTCGCCGCTGGCGACCGGCGCCGACACCTTCCTGCCGCTGTCGGCTGGACCGGAAAGGGCCGTTGCCGCGACGAAGTCCTGCCTGACCGCGCTGGCGGGTCTGGCGCAGCTCGCCGCCGCCTGGGCAGGGGACGAGGCGCTGGAGGCCGCGCTGGCCGATCTGCCCGGTCAGGTCGAACAGGCGCTCGGCCTCGACTGGTCGCCTGCGGTCGAGGGCTTGCGCGACGTCGGCCAGATGTTCGTGCTGGGTCGTGGTTACGGCTACGGCGTAGCGCAGGAAGCGGCGCTGAAGCTCAAGGAAACCTGCTCGATCCAGGCCGAGCCGTTCAGCGCGGCCGAAGTGCGGCACGGCCCGATGCGGATCGTGGAGCCCGGCTATTCGGTGCTCGGCTTCGCCACCTCGGACGTGGCAGGCGAGGACGTGAAGGCGGTGGCCGACCAGTTTGCGGGACGCGGTGCCATGCCGTTCGTCGCGGGGCAGGGCGGCGCGCTGCCGATGGTCGCCGGGCATCCCGCGCTGGAGCCGATCGCGATGCTGGCCAGCTTCTACCGCATGGTCGAGGCGCTCGCGCTTGCCCGTGGCATGGACCCAGACTCGCCGCCGCATCTTCAGAAAGTGACCCGCACGCTATGACCCGCTTCCGTTTCGTCAACGGCCATGTCGCGACCCAGGGCGGCGTCCTGCCCGGTGCGGAGATCACCGTCGACGGCGATCGTATCGCCTCTATCGGCGCGGTGGAGGGTTCGTCGGATACGATCGACCTGAACGGTGGCTGGGTCGTCCCCGGTTACATCGACACGCAGGTCAATGGCGGCGGCGGCGTGCTGTTCAACGATCGCCTCGACGTGGACGGCATCGCGACCATGGCGGCGGCCCATGCGGCCTATGGCACCACCGCGATGCTGCCGACGCTGGTCAGCGAGACGCCCGACAAGATCGCGCGCGCGCTCGACGCGATCGACGAGGCGATCGAGGCCAAGGTGCCCGGCATCGTCGGCATTCATGTCGAAGGGCCGGTCCTGAACCCGGCACGCAAGGGCATCCACGATCCGACGCGCTTCCGCGACCTGGACGAGGAGATGGTCGCCGTCCTGACCCGCCCGCGTCGGGGTAAGGTCATGCTGACCGTCGCGCCCGAGCGGGTGCCGGTCGCGACCCTTCGCCGGCTAATCGAAGCGGGCGTGCTGGTCAGCGCGGGCCATAGCGAGGCGAGCTATGAACAGGCGATGGCGGCGTTCGATGTCGGGCTGTCCGGCGTCACCCACCTCTACAATGCGATGCCTGCCATGCAGCAACGCGTGCCGGGGCTGGCGGGTGCGACGCTCGACGATCCGCGTCCCTATAGCGGCCTCATCATCGACGGTTTCCACGTCTCCGCACCGATGCTGCGGCTGGCGCTGAAGGCGCGGCCGTTCGAGAAGCTGATGCTCGTCACCGATGCGATGCCGTCGGTCGGCGCGGTCGATAAGGATTTCGTCCTTCACGGCCGTCATATCGACGTCTCTGGCGGCAAGTGCACCTATGCCGACGGGACGCTGGCGGGCTCTGACCTCGATATGGGATTGGCGCTCGCCAATGCGGTCGAGCAACTGCGCATCACGGTCGATCAGGCGGCGGCGATGGCGGCGACCCATCCGGCGGCGTTCCTGGGCCTGTCCGACGAGCGCGGGGCACTGGCCAAGGGGTTGCGCGCCGATTGGGTGGTGCTCGACGCATCGCTGAAGCCGGTCGAGACGCGCATCGCTTCGGCGGAGCCGGTCGCGGCATGAATGTCGCGCGCCGCGACCTGCTGCTGGGCAGCGCGGTGGTCGGGCTGGCGGGTGGCCTAGCGCCGATCCCGGCCTTCGCCGCCAGTCGCCGCCCGGCGGACGGCGCGGGCGCGCTTCCCATGCCCGAGCCGGTCGATCAGCTCCCTCCTGCGCTGCCGGTCCAGGATGCCGCGCGCGTCCTGATGGATCGCGGCTGGCTGTTCCACGAAGGCGATATCGAGCCTGCGCCGCTCGACACGCACAACGCCACCTATCTCTCGGTCAAGGCCGGCAATGCGCGCGGCGCGGCGGCGGTCGATTATGACGACAGCGACTGGCAGGCGGTCGACCTGCCGCACGACTGGGCGTCGTTCCAGCCCTTCGTAAAGACCGCCAATGTCGCGCAAGGCTATCGCCCGCGCGGGATCGGCTGGTATCGCCGCAGCTTCCGGCTGGACCCGGCTTTGCGCGGTCGCCGGATCGAGCTGGAGTTCGGCGGCATCGCGACCTTTGCGACGATCTGGGTCAATGGCAGCGTCGTCTCGCACAATTTCTCCGGCTATAATGCCGTCCGCATCGACATGACCCCGTTCGCGCGCTTCGGGGACGAGGCCAATGTCGTCGCCGTCCGCGTCGATGCGGAGGCGATGGAGGGCTGGTGGTATGAGGGCGCCGGGCTCTACCGCCATGTCTGGCTGGGCGATTATGCGCCCGTCTCGATCGCGACCGACGGCGTGCACTGCGATCCGCGCAAGGCCGATGGCCGCTGGCATGTTCCCGTCGTCGCCACGCTGACCAGCATCGCGCCCGCCGACAGCGCGGTGACGGTCGAGGCGCGGCTGCTCGATCCGCAGGGCAAGATTGTCGCGCAGGGGCAGGCCCAGGCGACCGTTCCGACTTTCGACCAGGCCACCGCGGCGCTGGACCTGCCCGTGGCCGAGCCGATGCTCTGGTCGGTCGAGCGACCCACGCTCTACACGCTCGACGTGCGGCTGCTGCGCGACGGACAGGTGGCGGACGAGCGGCGGGTGCCGATCGGCTTCCGCACGATCCGTTTCGACGCCGCGCAGGGCTTTTTCCTCAACGACCGGCCCGTCAAGCTGAAGGGCGTCTGCCTGCATCAGGATCATGCGGGCGTCGGCACCGCCATCCCCGATGCGCTGCTCGGCTGGCGGCTAGAGCGGCTGAAGGCGATGGGCTGCAACGCCATCCGGTCGAGCCACAATGCGCCGACGCCGGAGCTGCTCGATTGGTGTGACCGGCTGGGCCTGCTGGTGATGAACGAGAACCGGCAGTTCAATCCCGCGCCCGAATATCGCGCGCAGCTGGAATGGCTGGTCCGGCGTGACCGCAATCACCCTAGCGTCATCATGTGGTCGGTGTTCAACGAGGAACCGATGCAGGGCACCCCCGCAGGCGTGGCGATGGTCCAGCGCATGGCGCACTGGGTCCGCGCGCTCGACGACAGCCGCCCGGTGACTGCGGCGATGAACGGCGCGTTTTTCAATCCGGTCAATGTCGCGCAGGTCGTCGATGTGACCGGGTTCAATTACTATCAGGGCGATTACGACCGCTATCACCAGCTGAACCCGGCCAAGCCGATGACCAGCTCGGAGGATACCAGCGCCTTCATGACGCGCGGCGCGTTCGAGAGCGATCCGGCGCGGCACATCGCGTCGAGTTACGACGTCGAGGCGGCGAGCTGGGGCGACACGCATCGCGGCGCGTGGAAGAAGATCGCCGAGCGCGCCTTTGTCGCGGGCGGCTTCGTATGGACCGGCTTCGACTATCATGGCGAGCCGACGCCCTATGAATGGCCGACCATCGCCAGCTTTTTCGGCATCCTGGATCTGTGCGGTTTCCCCAAGGTCGCCTTCGACATCCACCGCGCCGCCTGGGTCGATGACGCACCCGTGGTTGCGATCGCGCCGCACTGGAGCTGGCCGGGTCGCGAGGGCAAGCCGACCAAGGTCATGGTCCTGTCCAATGCGGAGCGGATCGTCCTGCGCCTGAACGGCAAGACGGTGGGCGAGGCGGCGGTCGACCGGCTGATGGGCAATGAATGGACCGTGCCTTACGCACCGGGCCGGATCGAGGCGATCGCCTATCGCGGCGGCCGCGAGGTCGCGCGCGCCGCACATGAGACGGTCGGCGCGCCGGTCGCGTTGCGACTGACCCCGGCGCGCACCGTGATGGCGGGCGATACCGAGGACGCGCAGGCGATCACCATCGATGCGGTCGACGCCAAGGGACGGCATGTGCCAGCCGCCAATCTGATGACCCGCTTCACCATTGAGGGCGGGGCGATCATCGGCGTCGGCAATGGCGATCCCAACAGCCATGAGTCCGAAAAGGGCAATCAGCGCTCTCTGTTCAACGGCTTGGCCCAGATGATCGTGCGGCCCGATACCGGGCGCGGGCGGATCGTCATCCGAGCCACCGCCGATGGGTTGAAACCGGCGACGTTGAAGCTCGACCGGCTGGGCGTGGCACCGCGCGCGCAAGTCGCAGTGATGAACGGCGACATGGACGTGCGCGAATGGCGGCGCTCGCCGCTATTGGCGACCAAGCCTTCGCCCGACCTCGCCCCCGCCGCCAGCGATAATAATGGCTGGGCCTTTGTCCAGGCGGGTACGCCGACCCCGGCGGAAGGCGCGGGCTGGCGCGTCTATCGCTCGGTCGTCACGCCCCGGCGGGCGGTGGCGGCGCGCGGTGGCGAGCTGCGACTGGCCTCGGTGGGCGGCATGGCGAGCCTGTGGATCGACGGCACGCTGGTCGCCGAAAAGCGCGATCCCAAGCCCGGCCCGATGACGGCAACGCTGCCCTCGGGCGCGGGCAAGCGGACGATTGCGCTGATCGTCGCGGGGCTGGGCAATATCGATAGCGGCCTGCTGGGCCGGGTGACGATCCGGCCGCGCTGACCGCGCGTGGGATCGGTCACGGGGAAGGAATGCAGTTTGGCGAAAGTGACGTGCGATGAGTGACTTGACCGTTTTTGCGCCCCTGGCAGGCTGGGTGACGCCGCTGGCCCAGGTGCCGGACCCGGTCTTCGCCGAGAAGATGCTGGGCGATGGCGTGGCGATCGATCCGGTCAACGACGCGCTATGTGCCCCCTGCGACGCAACCGTGCTGACGGTGCACGAGGCGGGTCATGCGGTGACGCTGCGCAGCACCGACGGCTATGAACTGATCTGCCATATCGGCGTCGATACCGTCTCGCTGGGCGGCAAGGGGCTGACGCCGCAGGTGCGTGCGGGGGCCAAGGTCTTGGCGGGGCAGCCACTGATCCGCTTCGACCTCGACTATCTGGTCCAGAACGCACCCGCCGTCGTCACGCCGATCATTGTCGCCGATGCCACACGCTATGCCGTCGAGCCGATCGCCAAGGGGCTGGTCGCGGTCGGTGATCCGCTGTTGCGCGTCGTGCCGCTGGGCGGCGAGGCGGTCGAGGCCGATACCGGCGGCGAGACACTGATCGAGGAAACGGTCGTGGCGCTCTCGCACGGCCTGCACGCCCGTCCCGCCGCGCGGCTGGTCGAGGCGGTGCGGCGGCACGATGCGCGCGTCACCCTTCATCATGGGGACCGCCACGCCTCGGCATTGAGTGCGGTCGGCCTGCTCGGGCTCGGTCTGGGCCATGGTACGACCGTGCGGATCGAGGCAAGCGGGGCGCAGGCCGCCGCCGCCATGGCTGCGGTCATCGCCTTCCTGAACGACGCCACGCCTGAGGAAACCCCGGTCGACGCGCCCGAGCCGGTGCGCGGCGAGGGGCCGGGGCTGGGCGGGGTTCCCGCCGCGCCGGGCCTTGCAGTCGGGCCGATCCACCGGCTGACCCGCGCCGCCATTCCGGTCGAAACGCTGGCGGGGACGGTCGAGGAAGAGCGCGCGCGTCTGACGCACGCGCTGGACACGGTGCGCAAGGGATTGGAGCAGGCCGCCGCCGCCGGTGGCGCGCGGGGCGGGGTGATGGCCGCGCACGGCGCGATGCTCGCCGACCCGACGCTGACAGACGCCGCGCTGGCCGCGATCGGCCGGGGTCTGAGCGCGGGCGTCGCTTGGCAAGACGCGATCGCCGAACAGGTCGCGGTCCTGTTGTCGAGCGGCGACCGCCGTATTGCGGAGCGCGCCGATGATCTGCGCGATCTGGAACGCCATGTCCTCGCAGCAATGGCGGGCCTGCCTATCGAGGGGCCGAGCGTACCGACCGGTGCGATTTTGGTCGCCGAGGACCTGCTGCCGAGCCAGGTCGCCGCACTCGATGCCGCCGTTGTGGCGGGCATCGCGCTGGTCAAGGGCGGGCCGACCTCGCACGCGGCGATCCTGGCGGCAGGCATGGGCCTGCCCATGGCGGTCGCATTCGGCGAGCCGCTGGCAGCGCTGGAAGACGGCCGGGTGATCGTGCTCGACGCCGATCGCGGCCTGATCGACCCCGAACCCGATGCCGAGGCGCAGGCCGAGGCGGAGGACACCATCGCCCGCCGGAAGGCCGAGATGGAGGCCGCCCGCACCGCTCAGGGACCGTGCCGCATGGCGGACGGCACCCGGATCGAGATGTTCGCCAATCTCGGCTCGGTCGCCGATGCCGAGGTGGCGGTGGCCGAGGGCGCGGAGGGCTGTGGCCTGCTGCGCACCGAATTCCTGTTCCTGGAACGCGCGACCGCGCCCACCCGCGACGAACAGGCCCGCGATTATCAGGCGATCGCCGATGCGCTGGGCGACCGGCCGATGATCGTCCGGCTGCTCGATGTCGGAGGCGACAAGCCCGCGCCGTACATGGACCTGCCCGTCGAGGAGAACCCGGCGCTGGGCCTGCGCGGCATTCGCGTGTCGCTGGCCGATCCGCAGCTGTTGGAGGATCAGGTCGCCGCGATCCTGGCGGTCCGTCAGCCGTGCCGGATCATGGCGCCGATGGTCGCCAGCCTGTCCGAGCTGGAGGCGGTCCGCGCGGTGGTCGAGCGGCAGGGCGGAAAGGCCGAGGTCGGCGTCATGATCGAGACCCCGGCGGCCGCGATTTCCGCCGATATTCTCGCGCGTAAGGCCGATTTCTTCTCGATCGGTACGAACGACCTGACCCAGTACACACTGGCCATGGACCGCGGCAACGCGGCGGTGGCGGCGGGGGTCGACGGGCTTCATCCGGCGGTGCTGCGTCTGATCGGCACGACCTGCGACGGCGCGGTGCGGCATGATACCCCAGTCGGCGTCTGTGGCTCGCTGGCCGCCGATCGTCTCGCGGTGCCGATCCTGCTTGGCCTGGGCGTCACCGAATTGTCGGTGCCCCCGGCGCGGGTGGCGGCGATCAAGGCGCTGGTCGGCAAGCTAGACATGGTGAAATGCCGGGCCGCCGCGATTGCCGCGCTGGCGCTTCCTTCGGCGGCGGCGGTCCGCGCGCATATCACCACCATGCTTCAGGAGATCGGCGCATGAGTTCGCCCATGGCCACCATCCAATCGCTCGGGCGGGCGCTCATGCTGCCCATCGCGGTGCTGCCGGTCGCGGGCCTGTTGCTGCGTCTGGGCCAGCCGGACATGCTGAACATCGCCTTCATGGCGAATGCGGGCAATGCGATCTTCGACAATCTCGGGCTGTTGTTCGCGGTCGGCGTCGCCACCGCCTTTGCCCGCGACGGCAATGGCGCGGCGGCACTGGCGGGCATCACCTGCTACCTCGTCACCATCAAGGGTGCGGAGACGCTGATCGTGCCGCCCGCCGGGACGGGGGCAGGGCTCGTCAAGGACGTTGCCGCGACGGTAGAGGCGGCGTGGCGCGCCAAGTCGGTTCACCGGTTCGACGTGCCGGTCGGTATCGTCGCGGGACTCATCGGCGGCAACTTCTACAACCGTTTTGCCACCATCAAGATGCCGGAATATCTGGCGTTCTTCGGCGGTCGTCGCTTCGTACCGATCATCTCGGGTATTGCGGGCCTGGGGCTGGCCGCATTGCTGGGCGTGGCGTTCGGGCCGGTCAATACGGGCATCGATGCGATGAGCCAGGGCATAGTCCAGGCAGGTGGCCTGGGGCTGTTCGCGTTCGGCGTGCTGAACCGCCTGCTGGTCGTCACCGGCCTGCATCACATCCTGAACACCGTCGCCTATTTCGTGGTCGGCGATTATCACGGCAAGACCGGCGACCTGACCCGCTTCTTCGCGGGCGATCCAACGGCGGGTGCGTTCATGAGCGGGTTCTTCCCCGTCATGATGTTCGGCCTGCCCGCCGCGTGTCTGGCCATGTATCACGAGGCGCTGCCGGAGCGGAAAAAGGCGGTCGGCGGCATGTTGTTCAGCCTGGCGCTGATGTCGTTCCTGACCGGCGTGACCGAGCCGATCGAGTTCAGTTTCATGTTCCTCGCCCCGGTCCTCTACGCCTTCCACGCGATCCTGACCGGCGTTTCCGAGGCCTTGATGAACGCGCTGGGCGTGCGGATGGGCTATACCTTTTCGGCCGGTTTGTTCGATTATGTCATCAATTTCGGCAAGGCGACCAAGCCGCTGATGCTGCTGCCGATCGGCGCGGTCTATGCGCTGCTCTATTACGCCGTGTTCCGCTTCGCGATCCGCCGCTGGAACCTCCAGACGCCGGGCCGCGAGGTCGAGGCGGTGGCGGAGGGCGAAGCCACCGAGGCCGCCGGTGGTCGCGGCGCCTCCTTCGTCGCGGCGATGGGGGGCAGCACGAACCTCAGCGAGATCGCGGCCTGCACCACCCGCCTGCGCCTCATCGTGGTCGATCCGGCGCAGGTCGACGAGCCTGCGCTCAAGCGGCTCGGCGCGCGGGGCATCCTGCGCCCGTCGGCCAGCGGCGTCCAGGTCGTGCTGGGGCCGGTCGCCGATACGGTCGCGATGGAAATGCGCGCGGCGATCGAGACAGGACCGATCGCCGCTACGGCCCAGAGGCGCGCTCCGGCCGCGATCTCGTCGGTCCAGACTGCCCATGCCCCGGTCGCCGTCGACGCCAGCCTGCCGGACGTGCTGGTCCGGGCGATGGGCGGCGCAGACAATATCCTTTCGGCCAGTCGTCATGCCGGGCGGTGGCGTGTCACTCTGGTCGACCCGAGCCTTCAGACGGCGGCGCCAGGGGAGGAGGCCCGCGCCATCGCCCAGGTCGGCCCGAATATCGTCCACGTCCTGATCGATTAAATTGCCGTAATCCGGTTGTTAAGTATATTGCCGGTCATTACGCAGACTATATGGCCGGACATATCGGCTAACGAGGATGGATGACGATCGCGCTGCGCCGCCGATCGCGACGGAGGGAATTTTTGGCCAGCCAACCGCCGGGACTTTTGGACGATAAGCGGCTCTACCGCGCTCCGGCGCTGGAAAAAGGGCTCGACATATTGGAGCTTCTGGCCGCCGAAGACCATCCGCTGACGATGAGCGCCATCGTCACCCGTTTGGGCCGGTCCACGGGCGAGCTGTTCCGGATGATCCAGGTTTTGGAGCATCGGGGTTATGTGGCACAGGGGGCTGACGGTTATGTCATGACCCCGCGCCTGTTCCATCTCGGGCTGAAGCGTCCGCCAGTGCGCAGCCTGATGGAGCAGGCGCTGCCCGAAATGCGGCTGCTCGCCGACCGAATCGGTCAGTCCTGCTATCTCGCCATTCCGTCCGGTGCAGCCTCGTCGGTCATCGCGCGGACGGAGGCCAATACCACGGTCGGCTTTTCGGTACGCGTCGGCTATCGCCGCCCGATCCACGAAACCCCCTCGGGGCAGGTTCTTTATGCCTTTCAGACCCAGCAGACGCAACGCGAATGGGACGGACTGTTCGATCCTCCCTTGTCCGATCAGGCCCGCAACGACCTGATCGCCACCGCCGACATGCTTCGCGGCCAGGGTTTCGCGCGGACGGATAGCGCCGAAATGCCCGGCATGGTGGAGCTGGCCGTACCGATCATACGCGGCGATCGGGCCGTCGCCGTGCTGACCGTGCCGTTCATCCGTATCATCGATGCGGCGGTCGATGTCGACCAGGCGCTGGCCGAGCTTCGCGCGACGGCGACGCGTATCTCCGAACAGCTGATCGGCAACGACGCGCGCATCTGATCCCCGGCTTGTCCCCTGGCCTCTTCGCGGCGATAGGGGCGCTGCCCGATTGAACAAATCCGACGAGCCGGACTTTAGTCCCGATCGCGGAAGCACCGAAGCGTGCGGTCGATCGGACAGGTACGGGGGATCATAAGAGTGCTGCTGAAATACTATAAGGGTTCGCTCCTGTTCACGCTGCTCTTTCTGGCGCTGGCCGCCTGGCTGGGCTTTCAGAGCACGGGGACGTTGCCGGGAACCCTCGGCATCCTGTGGATCGTGCTGGTCCTGGGCGTGCTGGAAGTGTCGCTGTCCTTCGACAACGCGGTCGTCAACGCGACCGTGTTGCGCGACATGGACGACAAGTGGCGCCACCGCTTCCTGACCTGGGGCATTTTGATCGCCGTGTTCGGAATGCGCATCGTCTTTCCGCTCGCCATCGTCGCCATCGCCGCGCATCTGGGGCCGATCGAGGCGGTGAAGCTCGCCGCGGGCGATCCGGTCCGTTACGAACAGATCATCACCTCCGCCCATGTCGGCATTTCGGGCTTTGGCGGCAGCTTCCTGGCGATGGTCGGCCTGAACTTCTTCCTCGACGACGAGAAGGAGGAGCACTGGCTGCCGGTGATCGAACGCCCGCTGTCCGCGCTACGGGACATTTCGGGGCTGGCGACGGGTATCGTGCTGCTGGCGCTATACGTCATTTCGCAGTTCATCCCGGCGGAGGAGGCGATGACCTTCATCACCTCCGGCATTTTCGGCCTGCTGACCTATATCGCCGTCCATGCGATCGGCGTGATGCTGGGAAGCGACGGCGACGCGGTGACGGGCGCGGCGGCGCGGTCGGGCTTTGCCGCGTTCCTCTATCTTGAGGTGCTTGACGCCAGCTTCTCGTTCGATGGCGTGATCGGCGCGTTCGCTCTGTCGAACAACCTGTTCATCATCGCGCTGGGCTTGGGCATTGGGGCGATGTTCGTCCGTTCCATGACGATCATGCTGGTCGATCACGGTACGCTCGCGCAATATCGCTATCTGGAGCACGGGGCGTTCTACGCCATCGTCGCACTCGCCGCGATCATGCTGCTGTCGGTGCGTTTCCATATCCCGGAGACGATTACCGGCCTGATCGGCGCGACGCTGATCGGTCTGGCCTTCTGGGCTTCGGTGCGCAGCAACCGCAAGGCGCCGGAAGGCATCTCGCATGGCGGCGATCCGGTGCGGGCGGCGGGCAAGCCGATCGGCGACTGACCGACGATCGTGTCGCTTGCGGAACACTTTGCCCGTGCGGGGGATTTCCCTTCCGAACGCTGGGCGAGGGACGAGACATGCCGGTTTCCGCAATCGATACGCTGCCTGAGCAGAGACGCCCCGACGATCGGCCGCGCCTGACCGAATTGTTCCTGAAGGGGCGAGGGCGTGACACCATGACGCCCGAGGATGCCGCGACGCTGGAGGACAGCATCGAGGAGGTTCGCACCATCCCCGCCCGCACCATCGTGATCCGCCGTGACGAGCGGGTGCGGCACAGCAGCCTTCTGCTCGAAGGCGTGATGTGCCGCTATATGGACGACCGGCAGGGCAATCGCCAGATCGTCGCCTTTCACGTGCCCGGCGATTTCGTCGATCTGCACGGCTTTGCGATGCGGCATCTGGATCACGATGTCGCGACGCTGACCCCGGTGCGGGTCGCGCTGGCGGGGCATGACCGGCTGGAGCGGATCGTGGCGAGCTATCCCCGGCTGACCCGGTTGCTGTGGTTCTCGACCCTGCTGGACGCGGCGATGCACCGCGAATGGGTGTTCCGACTGGGACGGCTGGAGGCGGATGGCCGCGTGGCGCATCTGTTCTGCGAACTTCATGCGCGGCTCGCCATGGTCGATCTCGTGCGGGAAGGGGCGTTCCGCTTCCCGGTGACCCAGATCGATCTGGCGGAGGCGGCGGGGATCACGCCGGTCCATCTCAATCGCGTCCTGCGGTCGCTGCGCGAACGGGGCCTGATGACCTTCCGCAGCGGAGAAGTGCACATCCTGGACCTCGACATGCTGACGGCGCTGGCCGATTTCGATCCCAGCTATCTTTATGGCGGCGGCCCGACATTGGAAAAGCAGGGCGCATGACCAGGCCCCGGAATCCCGGTAGCGCATGTCACGGCGTACATGACGAGGCCGGCGTAGCGACGGCGGAGTGCGGGATCGTCATGCTCGACGGACCCAATGGCGTGGCGGTGGCGATGACTCCGGCCGCCGCGCGCGCCACCGGCGAAGGGCTGGTGGCGGCGGCCCACCGGGCGGAGGTGCAGGGAGGCGTCGATTAAGCGACCCGGCACGAGACTTTACCCGCCGGCACACGGGGTTATGGTGATGACGCGCCTTTCATGACCGGGAGTTCACATTGCGTCATCTGTCCCTCGCCGCCGCTCTGGCGGCTCTTTTGAGCACGTCCGCCATGGCGTCTCCACCCCAGCTGGCGCAGGCGCCCGCCGCCAATCCGCTGCTTGCGCCATGGACCGGCCCCTATGGTGGCGTTCCCCCCTGGGACAAGGTAAAGCCCGAGCTGTTCCCGGCGGCGTTCGAGGCCGCGCTGGCCGAGCGCAAACAGGACTATGATCGGATCGCCAACAACCCGGCCAAGCCGACCTTCGCCAACACCTTCGTGCCGATGCAGAATGCCGGGCAGACTCTGAACCGCGTGATGACGCTGTTCGGGGTGATGACCGGCAACATGAACACCCCCGCCTATCAGGCGCTTGACCGCGAATGGTCGCCCAAGCTGTCCAAGGCGTCGGACGAGATCACGTTCAACCCCAAGCTGTTCGCGCGGATCGAGGCGATCTACAAAGCGCGCGACACGAGCGGCCTGGACGCGCAGCAGAAGCGGCTGGTCACGCGCACCTATGACAGTTTCGTGCGGCAGGGGGCCAAGCTGACCCCGGCGCAAAAGGAAGAACTGTCCGCCTTCAACCAGAATCTCGCGATCAACTTCAGCGAGTTTTCGCAGCGGTTGCTGGCGGACGAGGGCACCGCGATCATCGTCACCGACGAGGCACGCCTCACGGGCTTGCCCGACAGCGTGAAGGCGGTCGCCAAGGCGGCGGCGGCCGAGCGCGGACAACAGGGCTGGGCGATCGTCAATACCCGGTCGGCCGTCGATCCGGTGCTGACCTTCGCCACCGACCGGGCGTTGCGCGAGCAGGTGTGGCGCGCCTTCACCAAACGCGGCGACAATGGCGATATCAACGATACCAAGGCGACCATCGCCCGCATCGTCCGCCTGCGCGCCAACCGCGCGCATCTGTTGGGCTTCAAGACCCATGCCGACTGGCGGATGCAGGACACGATGGCCAAGACCCCGGCGGCGGCGATGGACCTGATGATGCGCGTCTGGCCCGCCGCCAAGGCGCGCGTCGCCGAGGAAGTCCGCGACATGCAGGCGATCGCCGACGCCTCTGCTGCCAAGGGGGAAGGGGCGAAGATCACCATCGAGCCCTGGGACTATCGCTTCTATCAGGAGAAGGTCCGCAAGAGCCGCTACGACCTCGATCAGGCCGAGCTGAAGCCGTATTTCGAGCTGAACAACATCATCCAGGGTTCGCTCTATGCCGCGAACCGGCTCTACGGACTGGAGTTCAAGGAGATAACCGGCACGGTCCCGGTGTTCGAGCCGAACATGCGCGTCTGGCATGTGACGCGGGGCGGCAAGGAAGTCGGCCTGTTCTACCGCGACGATTTCGCGCGGACCGGCAAGCGCTCGGGGGCTTGGGCCAATACCTATCGCGGCCAGCGCAACCTGCCACCGGTGCAGACGGTCCTGTCGTCGAACAACAACAACTTTGCCAAGGGTGCGAAGGGCGAACCCGTCCTCATCAGCCTGGATGATGCCGAGACGCTGTTCCACGAATTCGGCCATGCCATCCATGCGATGCTCCAGAACGTCACCTATCCGGGGCTGGCGGGCACGCCGCGCGACTTCGTGGAATATCCCAGCCAGGTGAACGAGCATTGGCTGCTCACCCGCGATGTGCTCGATAAGTACGCGCGCCACTACAAGACCGGCCAGCCCATGCCGCAGGCGCTGCTCGACAAGATCAAGGCGTCGGAAACCTTCAACCAGGGGTTTGCGACCACCGAATATCTGTCCTCGGCGATTCTGGACATGAAGCTGCACACGATCCCCGACGGGATCGTCGATCCGGCCGCGTTCGAGGCGACGACCCTGCGCGAGATCGGGATGCCGAAGGAGTTGGTGATGCGGCACCGTCTGCCGCAGTTCAATCACCTGTTCTCGTCGGACAGCTATTCGGCGGGTTATTACAGCTATCTCTGGTCGGAGACGATGGACGCGGACACCTTCGCCGCGTTCGAGGAAGCGGGCAGCCCATGGGACAAGGCGACGGCGGACCGCTTCGCCAAGATCCTGCTGTCGACCGGCAATGAAACCGATCGCGCCGAAGCGTATCGCGCATTCCGGGGCCGCGACCCGGACGTGAACGCGCTGCTGAAGCAACGCGGTTTCCCGACGAAGTAAAAATTCCTCCCCGATAGGGGGAGGGGGACCATCCGCAGGATGGTGGAGGGGTGCCGCGCTCTCGATCGCGGGACACCCCTCCGTCAGGCCTCCGGCCTGCCACCTCCCCTTGCAGGGAAGGAACAGGGTTACAGCGCCTTCAACCGGATCGCCTGGCCGCCGCCGGGGGCGAGGGACAGGGTGAGGGCGTCGCCCCTCTTAACCCGCTTGGTCTCAAACGCGATCGAATGGCGAGCCTCGGTCGCATAGGTCGCGCCGGGGCCGTCCTTATAGACCTGCGCCTCATACACCTTGCCCGGCTCCAGAAAGTCGAGCGTCACGGTCAGGTCGCGCGCATTCTCGTCGGTGATCGAGCCGACATACCAGTCGCGGCTCTTCCGGTCCCGCCGCGCGAAGGTGACGTAGTCGCCGACCTCGCCGTTCAGGACGCGGCTGTCCTCCCAGTCCACCGGCACGTCCGCGATGAAGCGGAAAGCCTGCGGGTATTTGGCGTAATTCTCCGGCGTGTCGGCGGCCATCTGCACCGGCGAATAGAGCACGACATACAGCGCCAGCTGCTTGGCGATGGTCGACTGGATCGGGCTGTTGTCGCTGCCGGTCAGGCTGAGCACGCCGGGCGTGAAGTCCATCGGCCCTTCTAGCATCCGGGTGAAGGCCAGGTTGACCTCATGCTCGGGCGGGTTCTTGCCCGGCCAGGCGTTATATTCCATCCCCCGCGAACCTTCGCGCGCCAGCCAGTTGGGATAGGTACGGCGCAGGCCGGTATCCTTGACCGGCTCATGGCTATCGATCGACACCTTATACTTGGCGGCGGCCTGAAGGACGCGGAGATAGTGGTTCACCATCCATTGGCCCTCATGCCATTCGCGCGACACCGAGCCGTCCGCATTGACCCGCTCGATCTGACCCGCATCGGCGACATAGCCGGTCTTGACGACATGCTCGCCATGATCGGCAGCGAATTTAAAAGCCGGGTCGAACTGGCTCTCATAATGGCTGACCGCGCCGCCCGTTTCGTGATGGCCTATCAGCGAGACGCCCTTCGACTTGGCATATTTCGCCAGCGCATCGGCGTCGAAATCCTCCGCCGGGGTCGCGAACTGCATCGCCGAGCCGTTGCCCGCCCAGTCGCCGTCCCAGCCGATATTCCACCCCTCGACCAGCACGCCGGGGATGCCGTATTTGGACGCGAAGTCGATATAGGTCTTCACATTCGCGGTCGTGGCACCGTGGCGCGGGCCGCGTGCCCAGCTCCATTCGCCCTTGATCATCTTCCACCAGACGCCGACGAACTTGCCCGGCTTGACCCAGCTGACGTCGCCCAGCGTGTTGGGCTCGTTCAGGTTGAGCATCAGGTGGCTCATATAGAGGCCACCCGCATCCGGCGCGATCAGGAAGGTGCGCCAGGGCGTCGTCCAGGCGCCCGTCTTCACGACCTTGGGCGCGCCCGAGCCGGGGGTGAGGACTGCCTTGAAGCTGTTCCCCTCGGTCTTCATGACGGCCATGCTGGCATAGTCGACCAGCGCCGCCTCATGGATGGCGATATGGGTGCCGTCGTCCAGCTTCATCGTGATCGGCGTCGCCGCCGTCCCGACCGCGTTAATCGGAGTGCGGTTGTAGAGATATTCCTCGCGGTTCCACAGGAAGGCGGGCTTCCACCATGCGGTGCCGCCTTGCGCGATGTTGAACTCGGTCAGCTCCTCGGCGATGTTTGCGTGCGGCAAAGCCTGCTGCTCGGGAAATTCGTAGCGGAAGCCGACGCCGTCATCCTGCACCCGGAACACCACGTCATAACGACGGTGGAGTGCGCTCGACTCCATCAGGCGGACGCGCATCTCGCGGTGATTGTCGCGGATGGTGCGCCACTCGCCCCAGGGCTGGGTCCAGCTGGTGTCTGACTTGGCATGGGCGACCGATTCGATCTTCAAGCCGCGCTCGATCTTGGGCGCGTCGGTAAACATCATGCCCAGCCGCGAGGGCTCCACGATCGCCTTGCCGTTGCGCGCGATCATATAAACGGCGCGCCCGTCATTGTCGGTCGAGACCTGGACGGTGATCTGGCCGTCGGGCGAGGTTTCGATCGCATCGGGCTGTCCGGCAGGCTTGGCGAATTTGAACGTCTCGTTGACCGCCGGATCGGCGGGGCCGTTCTGGGCCTGGGCCGCGCTGGCGATGAGGCCGAGCCCCAAGGCAATGGTCGTCTTCATGCAGTCATCTCCCGGATCGCCGCCCCGAACGCGCCCAGGCGTTCGTCGGTGGCGCTATTGATCTGGACCAGCACCCGCTGCCCACGCGGCAGGGCAGGGGGCAGGGGCACGGGCGTGTCGCCCAGATTGAACAGGCAGAGCAGGCGCTGATCGCCTTCGCGCCGCTCGAAGGCGAGCAGCTGGTCATCGGCGTGGAGCAGCGTCAGATCGCCGACCGCCAGCGCGGGCGTCTCGGCCCGCATCCGGACGAGGCGACGGGTGAGGTTCAGCAGCGAGTCCGGGTCGCCCTCCTGGCGATTGACCGCCAGTGCGGCGTGATCCGGCCCGACCGGCAACCACGGCTCGGCATCCGAGAAACCTCCGTTGATCGCGTTGCTGCTCCACGGCATCGGCGTGCGCACCCCGTCGCGCGACAGGGTCAGCGGCCAGTTGGCGATCGCCTCCGGATCGACCAGCCGCTCGAACGGCACATCGACCTGGGTCAGCCCCAGTTCCTCGCCCTGATAGACAAAGGCATTGCCGCGCAAGGTAAGCAGCAACAGCATCTTCATCCGCGCAAAGGCATCGCGGTGTTCGGGCGTCGTCCAGCGCGACACCGCACGCGGCGCGTCATGGTTCTCGAACGCCCAGCTCGGCCAGCCGACACCCGGCTCGGCAGGCCATTTCGCCAGCGCCTCGGCGACGATGCGCGGGGTCAGCCGGTCGGCATAGAGGAAGTCGAAGCCATAAGCGGTGTTCAGCCGATGGTCCCCGGCGGTGAACAGCTTCATCTCGCGATCCGCCTCGTCGCCGCCGACTTCGGCGACGGTGAATCGGTCGCCATAGTTGTCCAGCGTGGCGCGGATACGCTCCAGGAACGGCACGATGTCGGCATGGCTCTGATTGTAGAGCTTCAGCTGGAAGTCGAACGGCCGGGTGCGCGTCTTCCCCGTATCCGGCGCGGGCGGATTATCGCGCATCGTCGGCTCGTGCATCATGAAGTTGATCGCATCGAGCCGGAAGCCGTCCACCCCCCGGTCCAGCCAGAACCGCGCAGTCGCCAGCAACTCGGCCTGTACGTCCGGGTGATGGACGTGGAGCTGCGGCTGCTCCTTCAGGAAATTGTGCAGATAATATTGTCCGCGCCGCGCGTCCCAGGTCCAGGCGGGGCCGCCGAACACCGACTGCCAGTTCGAGGGTGGCGAGCCGTCAGGCTTGGCATCGGCCCAGACATACCAGTCGGCGCGGGCATTGGTGCGGCTGGCGCGGCTTTCGGCGAACCAGGGATGCTCGTCGGAGGTGTGGCTGTACACCTGGTCGATGACGACCTTCAGCCCCAGTTCGTGCGCGCGGGCGACCAGCGCGTCGAAATCGGCCAGCGTGCCGAAGATCGGATCGACATCGCGGTAATCCGCCACGTCATAGCCGAAATCCTTCATCGGCGAGGTAAAGAAGGGCGACAGCCAGATCGCGTCGACGCCCAGGCTGGCGACATGGTCCAGCCGCGCGGTGATGCCGGGCAGGTCACCGATTCCGTCGCCATTGCTGTCGGCAAAGCTACGCGGGTAAATCTGATAGATCACCGCGCCCTTCCACCAGGGGCGGGCGGCGGTGGGGATAGTCTGGGTCATCAACGGCTCTCCGCCGCGCAGACGGCATAGCCGAAGGCGGGCAATTCCAGCATCAGGCTCCCCGGCGCGGCGGCGCGGGGCGCGCAGGTTCCCGCCATGGTCGCGAACCGCTCCGACACCGTTTCGACCTGCACAGCCTGGGTGATGGGCCGGGCAGAGGTGTTGAAGGCGATCACATATTCACGCCCCGTGGCGGGATCGAAACGGGAGACGGCGAACAGGCCCGGCGCATCGCCGCGCGCCCGGATCACCTGACGACCCCGCGTCAGGGCGGGATTGGTGGTGCGCAGCCGGGCGAGCGCCGCGATCTCGCGATAGACCGGGTGGCTGGTCACGAGGCTGTCGGTCGCGGTCGTCTTCGTCGTGCCGACGAGCTTGTTGTCGTTATAGCTGGCGACCTTGCTGGCGAACATGTCCTCGCGCGCGTCCTGGTCGTTGCCGTCGCCCGCGAACCCCTGTTCGTCACCCGAATAGATGGTCGGCACGCCGCGCAAGGTCAGTAACATCGCATGGCCGAGTTCGACCCGCTTCAGGATTTCCTCGTCGGAGGCGTTGGGGTTCGCCGCCCGCACGTCGCGCGCAAAGCGGCCATGGTCGTGATTGCCAAGAAAGGTCGGCAAGATGTCCGCCGTCGCCTCGCCCTTGGCATAGAGGACATCGCCCTCGAACAGGTTGGAAAGGACGCGCGTCGGCTTGTTCTCGGCGACCGTCTGGATCACCGCGTTCATGAAGGCGAAGTCGAGGACCGCCGGATAGTCCGCGATCTTCGTCCAGCGCGCGAGCGCCCCCGGCTCCATCCCCGCCGTGACCTCGCCGAAGATGTGGAAGTTGGGGATGCCCTTGGCCTTGGCGCGGCTGAGCATCGCGGGCACGAAGCGGCGCCAGAATTCGGGGTTCACATGCTTGGCGGTGTCGATGCGGAAGCCGTCGACCCCGAACCGGTCGATCCAGCTGCCGTAAATGTCGATCATGCCCGTGATGACGCGAGGGTTCTCGGTATAGAGATCGTCCAGCCCGGAAAAATCGCCGGTGGTCGAGCTCTCATCCTCGAAGCTCGTATTGCCGCGATTGTGGTAATAGATCGGGTCGTTGAGCCAGGCGGGGGTCTTGGCGTTCTTCTCCGCCGCCGGGACGTAGGGGGTATAGGCGTAATTGGGGTCGGTCAGCTTCGCGAAGTTTGCCGCCGTCTGCACATCGTCGCCCAGAAAGCCCGGATTGATCGCCGAGCCGTTCACTCCGCCGCGCCGCTGATAGGGGTAGGTCGCGCGGTCGCGATACGGGCAGGGCGAGCCTTCGGCGCACTCGCGATACTGGATTACGTCGGCGGTGTGATTGACGATGATGTCCATATAGACCTTCATCCCCCGGCCATGCGCCGCCGCGATGAAATCGCGCAGATCCCCCTCGCTGCCCAGATGCGGGTCGACCGTCGTGAAGTCGGTGATCCAGTATCCGTGATAGCCTGCGCTCTCCTGCCCCTTGGCACCCTGCACGGGCTTGTTCTTGAAGATCGGCCCCAGCCAGATCGCAGTCGCGCCCAGCCCCTGGATATAGGCGAGCCGCTTGGTCAGCCCCTTCAGGTCGCCGCCATGGTAGAAGCCCTTGTGCGCCGGATCGAAGCCGGTGGTCAGCGGGCCGCCCTGCAACCCGCCGCGATCGTTTGAGGGATCGCCATTCTCGAACCGGTCGGGCAGGACGAAATAGATGACCTCGTCCTGCGGCAGCCGTTGCCGATAATCCTGTGCGGCCAGCGGCGTGGCGGTGGCGAGCAGCGCGAGCAGCAGCTTTTTCATGCGGGAACCTTCTGAACGGGGACGGCGCAATGCGCCGCGATAAAGGCGTCATGCGTCGGCAGGCGGGCGGCAACCTGCGCGGCGTGACGCCGGGTAAGGGACAGGAAATCGTCGAGCTCATGCGCCGACAGCGCATCGGCGAGCGCGTGATGTCCGGCGGGCAGAATGCCCTGTCCGATCATCACTTGCACCCAGGCTGCCTCCGCGAACAGCTCCTCGCCTTCGCGGCGGAACCGGCCATTGGCGCGGAACAGCGCGATCCGCGCGGCCAGGCTCTCGGGCAGCGGCACCGCGCGCCGCTCGGCCCAGAAGGGCTCGTTCCGGGCGTTGGCATGGTAATGGAGGATCAGGAAATCGCGAACGGCCTGCCATTCGGCCGCCGTCTCGGCGTTGTAGGCGTCGAGCTCGACGGGCTGGAGCATAGGGGCGGGCCAATAGTCCAGCAGGCGTGCGATCCCCGACTGGATCAGGTGAATGCTGGTCGATTCGAGCGGCTCCAGGAATCCCGCCGCCAGGCCAAGCGCAACGCAATTGCCCACCCAGGCACGCCGCCGCCGCCCCGTGGTGAAGCGTAAGGCGCGCGGATCGCCCAGCGCCTGGCGACCGAGCGCTGTCAGCAACCGGTCGGTGGCCTCGTCCTCCGACAGATGGCGGCTGTCATAGACGAGGCCATTGCCGGTGCGATGCTGAAGCGGGATACGCCAACGCCACCCGGCCCCGTGCGCGATCGCGCGGGTATAAGGGGGCAGGGGGCTGGCCCGCTCTCCCGCCACGGCCAGTGCGCGATCGCAGGGCAAATGCTCCGACCAGTCATCGAACGGCTCGGCCAGCGTCTCACCGATCAGCAGCGCGCGAAAGCCCGAACAGTCGATGAAGAGGTCGCCCGGCTCGCGGTGCCCCCCTTCCAGCGCGACATGATCGATCCGCCCCGCCGTGTCGCGGGCGACCGAGGCGATCTTACCCTCGATCCGCACCACACCCATTGCCTCGGCATGGCGGCGCAGTAGCGCGGCGTACAGGCTGGCGTCGAAATGATAGGCCCAGGCCAATCCGCTGGGCAGGTCGGGGCGGCCCGGTTCGGGCGCAAAGCGGCCAGCCATCGCGGCTTGCGCGCTCGCCATATGCCCCCAAAGCGAGGCGGGATTGGCTGCCCCGCCGCCGCGCAGCCAATAATGGTGGAACGGCACCAGCCCCAGGCCACGCCCGATGCTGCCAAACGCATGAAGATAGCCGCTGCCTTCGCCCGACCAGCCTTCGAACCGGATGCCCAGTTTGAAACTGCCATGGGTGGCGCGCAGGAACTCGGCCTCGTCCAGTCCGAGCATCTGGTTGAACAGGCGAATGCCGGGGATGGTCGCCTCGCCCACCCCGACCGTGCCGATCGCGTCGGACTCGATCAGCGTGATGCGCGTGGAGGCCGGCACGAACCGCGCCAGCGCCGCGGCCGCCATCCACCCGGCGGTGCCGCCGCCGACGATCACCACGCGCTGTCTGACGGCCGGGCGCGCGATACGGTCTGTCGAGGGGGAGGCTTCCATGCGGCGTCTCACGATACCCGCGCCGATCGCTCGACCGGCGCGGGGGTAGGGGCATCAGAAGCGATAGGTGAACCCGGCCAGGAAGCGGCGGCCATAGCTCTGATAGTCGATCACCTCGTCGCGGCGACCGGCATTGGTGGTGACGAACGGCGTGTCGGTCAGGTTCTGGCCCTGGACGAACAGCGACAGGCCCTTCAGCGCGCCATCCTGGAAGTCATAGCCGATCTGCCCGTCGATGATGGTCTCATCGATCGCGCGGCGGCGGACGCGGTTGGCGCCGAAGCCTGACAACTCACCGACAAAGGTCGAGCGGTAGCGTACCGACCCACGGACATTCAGGCCCCATTTTTCGAAAAAGGCGGTGCCGTTCGCCACCCAGCGCGAATAGCCCGGAATATCCTCCGGATCGCCACCGGGCGTCGGCGTGATCTCGGTCTTGGTATAGGACCCGCCGCCCGTCAGACCGAAGCCGTCAAGGAAACCGACGACCTGACCGAGTGGCAGCGTTCCGGCCAGCTCGACGCCATAAATCTTGCCGCCGGTGCCGTTGATCGGCCGGGTGATGCGCCCCTGAAGCGGGACGCCGGCAGGAATTGCCGCGGGCAGGGGCAGGCCGGTATAGTCGTAGTTCTGCTCAAGATTGTAAACGAAGCTCTTGAGATCCTTGTAAAAGCCCTGCGCCGCCAGATAGCCGCGGGTGCCGAAATATTTCTCCACTGTCACGTCGTAGGAGTTGGAGCGGATCGGGCGGAGATAGGGATTGCCACCATTGCCCGAAATGATGCCCTGCGCCGCATCGAAGCCATAGGACAGCGCGACGCGCATGTCGTCGAAGCGCGGCCGCATCATCTGGCGCGCTGCCGCCACCCGGAATACCCAGTCGCTCGGCAGACGCAGCGACAGATTGGCGCTGGGCAGGATGTCCCAATAATCATCGCCTTGGACGATGTTGGTATAGCCGGTGCCGTTATATATCAGCCCGCGCGACTTTTGTTCGGTGCCGACCGCTTGCACGCCGATATTGCCGGTCAGTTCCGCCGCGCCCAGCTGCGCCTTCAGATCCGCCTGAAGATAGGCGGTCATCAGATGCTCGGTGGTGGTATAGGCCTTGGCGGGCACATCGGGGCTGGTGTTGGGCGTCAGCACGATCACGCCACCCGCGAGCAGCGCGCGCGGATCATAGCTGAGCATCGGGCCAAGGCCCAGATAGGTCAGGTCGGTCGGTGCCTGGCGATATTGCTGCGGCAGCGGCGCGATGGTCGCCCCGTTCGGCAAGGTCACGAAGGACTCGTTGGGCGCCAGCGACTTGGCGTGATCGGTATAGTTCAGGCCAAAGCGAAGCGCGCTGACGATCGGCGTCTCGACCTCGCGCTCGATCTCGACCCGGTACTGCTTGATCTCGTCGGTGATCTTGCGGTCGTTGAAATAGCCGGCCTGTCGGGTCGAGCCACCCCAGCCCAGCGGATCGGTCAGCTGGATAAGGTTGGGATCGGAATAGTTGAGCGTCGGCTTGAAGACCGTGCCGGTGCGTCCCGTGGTGAAGCCGATGGTATCGGTCGCGCCATTGCCCTGGCCATATCCGGTGCCGCTATAGGTCTCCAGCGTGATTTCGTCCCGATCGGTGCGCGAATAGCTGAGATCGATGAATGCGCTCCAGCCGTCATCGCCCTTGTACTTGCCGTTATAGCCGAACGAATAGAGCTTGGCCTTGCGCTGGAACGAGTCGTTGCGGACCACGCCTTCGACGCGATTGAACGTGCCCGAAGTGACGAGGCCGTTGTTGACGACGGCGTTGGTCAGCGACGTGCCCGATCCCCATTGCAGCGGCAGCTCGATACCGCGCTTGATCTGGTCGTCGTTAAAGTCGGAATAGAAGCCGTCGAGCGTGCTGGTGAAGGTGTCGCTCATCCGCCACTGCACCGTGCCCGACAGGCCCAGCCGCTTCAGCGTGGTCGAGGTGACATAGGATTTGGAGCCGCCGATGACGTCGACCGGCTGGCCGCCGACCGTCGTCTGGGCGTAGCCCCAGGCATTGCCTTCCTGAATCTGGTACGGTTCGTTCAGGTAGCTGGCCGACAGCGCGACGCCGATCGTGTCGTCCGCAAACTGGTCGACATAGGTGGCGCTGGCGCGATAGCCGAAGTCCTTCGAGCCCGCATTCAGCTTGCCGATATCGGCATAGGTGCCGCGCGCACCGATCGAGACGACGCGCTTGCCATAGTCGAGCGGGCGGATCGTCTTCAGGTCGACCGTGCCCGACAGGCCCTGGCCGATCAATCCGGCATTGGCGGTCTTGTAGATCAGGACCTGGTTAACGACCTCGGCCGGATACTGGTCATATTCGACCGCGCGGTTGTCGCCGGTCGAGGTCTGTTCACGCCCGTTGAGTAGCGTGGTCGAGAAGTCGGGCGCGAAGCCGCGGATCGATATGGCGTTGGACCGGCCGTTCACCCGCTGCGACGTGACGCCGGGCAAGCGGGCGATCGACTCGGCGATCGAAGCATCGGGCAGCTTGCCGATATCCTCGGCCGAGACGGACTCGACGACCAGATCGCGGTTCTTCTTCTCGGCGACGGCGTTTTCCAGCGCGGCGCGGAAGCCGGTGACGACGATATCACCGGGCTCGGACTCGGCCTGCGCCTGCTGCGCTGTGGTATCGGGGCTGGTGGGCGCGGGCACGATGGTGGTGGTCTGCGCCATGACCGGCGCGGCGATGACCATGGCCAGCGTGCTGACCCCGAGCTTCAGGAATGAACGCGCGGCATCGGCCGGCGCCACTGGGCGAACCGTCATGAAATCCCCTCCGAGAAACCCCGTCTTCGTTCAAAGGACGGGTATGGTTGTTGCCCCTCATGTGAAATGGCGCGCGACGAAAAGGAATAATGCCGCATACGTATTCAATGCGGCCGGATCGGCCTGTTGCATTATTACGACAGCGCTTCCGCTTAACCCGCGTCATAAAAGCCGGTAAGCGAAGCGGAGAGGAGGAAGCACAGGTTTGACCGGTCCGCGAAAGCCCACGTCGTTCGACATCGCGCAAATGGCGGGCGTATCGCAGCCGACCGTCAGCCGTGCGCTGCGCGGAAGCCCCTCGGTCAGCGCGGCCACACGCGCGCGCATCGAAGCGATCGCCAAGACCCTGAACTATACGGTCGACCGGGCCGCCTCCAATCTGCGTAGCGGACAGACGCGGACGCTGGCGCTGCTGCTGTTCCGCGATCCCTCGCCGGGGCGGACGCTCATCAATCCATTCTTTCTCGGCATGTTGGGCTCGATCATGGAGAGCTGTGCGGAGGTCGGTTATGATCTGCTGGTCTCGTTCCAGAACCCGACGAGCAATTGGCAGGCCGATTATGAGGACAGCCACCGCGCCGACGGTCTGATCCTGCTGGGCTATGGAGACTATGCCGATTATCGCGAGCAGTTGGAAAAACTGGTCGCGCGCGGCACGCATTTCGTGCGCTGGGGCTCGGTCGCACCGGGCCAGCCGGGGCTGACGATCGGTTGCGACAATCATGCGGGCGCGCTGGCGGCGACGCGGCATCTGGTGGCGCAGGGACGCCAGCGGATCGCGTTCCTGGGCGACGCCACCGACCATTATCCTGAATTTCACGACCGTTATCGCGGCTATTGCGATGCGCTGTTGGAAGCAGGTTTGCCCTGCGACCCGACGCTTCAGGTCGGCGCGATCTCCAGCGAGGAGGAGGGCGAGCGTGCCGCGCGCGAATTGCTGGCACGCAGGGTCGCGTTCGACGGCATCATGGCGGCCAGCGACCTAATCGCGCTTGCGGCGATGCGGGTACTTGCCGAAGCGGGGTTGCATGTGCCCGCCGACGTGTCGCTGGTCGGGTTCGACGATATCCCGGCGGCCAGCTTCGCGCATCCGCCTCTCAGCACCGTAGTTCAGGATGCGGCGGCGGCCGGACGGCTGCTGGTCCGCGCGCTGCTGGCCGATATCATGGGCAAGCCGCCACCGCCCCGCCTGCTCCCCGCGACATTGGTCGTGCGCGGGTCCAGCATAAGACCATAATCATAACATAACAAAGGTTTGGGAGAGATCATGGACAAGCCGCGTCAAGGCTTTTGGGGGTTGTGGAACACCTCGTTCGGCTTTTTCGGCATCCAGATCGGCTTTGCCCTGCAAAATGCCAATGTCAGCCGCATCTTCCAGTCGCTGGGAACGGCCGAGAAGGACCTTGCCTTCCTGTGGATCGCGGCACCGCTGACCGGGCTGCTCGTCCAGCCCTTAATCGGACACTATAGCGACCGGACCTGGGGGCGGTTCGGGCGGCGGCGGCCCTATTTCCTGGCCGGAGCCGTGCTGGCGACGCTGGCGCTGGTGGGGATGCCCAATGCGGGCGGGCTGCTGGCGGCGGCGCTGCTGCTATGGCTGCTCGACGCCTCGCTCAACATCTCGATGGAGCCGTTCCGTGCCTTTGTCGGCGACATGCTGCCCGGGCGCCAGCGCACGGCGGGTTACGCATTTCAGACCGGATTTATCGGGGCCGGGGCGGTTCTGGGGTCGCTCGCCCCCATGCTGCTGACCGACGTCTTTCACGTCGCCAATGTCGCGAGTCCGGGCGAGGTGCCGCCGTCGGTCCGCTATGGCTTTTACATCGGGGCGGCGGCGCTGTTCGTCGCAGTTCTGTGGACGGTCCTGACCACCCGCGAATATTCACCGGAGCAACTCGCCGCCTTTGCCGAGAGCGACGGCGGGCAGGCGGGACGTCGCGATACGGTATCCAACGACCGTATCGGGCTTGCCCCGCTATGGATTGCGGGCGGCGCGCTGGTCGTGGCGCTGGTGGGAAGGCTGGGGCTCGACAAGCCGGTCTATCTGCTGGGCGGTGGGCTGATCGCCTTTGGCCTTGCGCGGATCGTCAGCGCATTGCTGGTGCGGGGCGGCCGCGGGAATAACGCACTCAGCCAAATCCTTGCCGATCTGGCGGCGATGCCCGCGACGATGAAGCGGCTGGCGCTAGTCCAGTTCTTCACCTGGTCGGCGCTGTTCATCATGTGGATCTACACCACGCCGATCGTTACCGAGCGGGTCTTCCATGCCCGCAACGCGACCAGCAGCGCGTTCAACGAGGGCGCGAACTGGGTCGGCGTGTTGTTCGCGGTCTATAGTGGGGTCGCCACGCTCTGGGCCTTTGCGCTGCCACCACTGGCAAGGGCGATCGGGCGGCGCAACACGCATGTTCTGGGATTGGTGTGCGGGGCGGCGGGCTTCGCGTCCTTGCTGGTGATCCGCGACGCCTGGTGGCTGATGGGATCGATGGTCTTGGTCGGTATCGCCTGGGCGTCGATCCTGACCATGCCCTATGCGATCCTGTCGGCGGCGCTGCCAGCGGAAAAGCTGGGTATTTACATGGGGTTGTTCAATATATTTATCGTGCTGCCACAGCTGATCGTGTCGTCGGTCATGGGCGCGGTGGTCAGCCATTTCTTCCCGCAGGATGTGGTGTGGACGATGGCCATCGCCGCCGGCGTGATGGGGCTGGCCGCGCTCGCGATGCTGCGGGTCGAGAACTGCGCCTGATCCTCTTCCGTACGCGGAGGGGGATCGCCACCGAGGACGTCCGCTGCGCAAGCCCCTCCGTCAGATCTTCGGCCTGCCCCGGTATCGAGGAGGATTATCGCGGCAATGTGATTGTTGCGGCCAATCCGCCTTCGGGCCGGTTGGTGAGGCGGATGTCGCCGCCCGCCTCGCGGACGATCGAGCGGGCGAGCGCCAAGCCCAGCCCGACCCCGCCCGTGTCACGGTTGCGGGACGTCTCCAACCGGGTAAAGGGATCGAACACCGTCTCCAACTGGTCCTCGGCGATGCCGGGGCCTTGGTCGGCGACGATGATCGCGACATGCCCGGGCCTCGCATCGATGCGGACATCAGCGGCATGGCCATATTTTACCGCATTCTCGATCAGGTTGCGCACCGCGCGCCGCATCAGCGAGGGGCGCAGCTTCAGGCGCAGCCGCCCGGTTTCCTCGAAGCTGACATCCTGCCCCAGATCGTGGAAGTCGGCGACCACCGCATCCACCAGCGCGTTCAAGTCGACATCGGTTTCCGCCTCGCTGGGCCGCCCCATGCGGGCGAGCGAGAGGATATCCTCCAGCGTCTTGTTCATCTCGGCGATGGTATCGGCCATGCGCAGCCGGTCCTGCTCGTCCTCCACCGACTCGATCCGCACCCTGAGCGCGGCGAGTGGCGTGCGCAGGTCGTGCCCGATCGCACCGAGCATCCGGTCCTTTTCCTCCAGCATCGCCCCGATGCGCAGGCGTAGCGCGTTGAACGCCGCAATCAGGCCGGACACGTCGAGCGGCCCCTGTTCGGGGATGGGCTCACCCGGTACGCGCGGGTCAAAGCGTTCGGCGGCACGGGTCAGGTCGCGTAAAGGCCGCGAGATACGCCGCCCGATCCATAGCACCGGCAGAAGGATGACGCCGTAGAGGATCAGCGTTTGAAAGAACAAACGCCACACCAGAAACAGGCCCTCGCGCGGCCACCCGGCACGCGTGACGAACCATCCCAGCTTGGGTGTCTCGACCGCGATCAGAATTTCGTCGACCGGATGGCGGTTGCGGTCGAAGCGACGGCGCGGCCAGTCGAAATCGGACGTGTTGAACGGACGCACGCCGGTCACGACCTGCCGGACCGGATGGCCCAGTTCCTTCATCCCTTCGCGCACGGTCGATTCCACGGCGGCGACGCGCGGCAGGCCCGCCTCGACCGGGTTGCCCGGCACGCGGCGTACCCGGCCGCGATCGGCGCCCGGGCCGCGCCCCATCGCGCTTCGCTCGATCGCGTCGTTGAGCCGTGCCACGGCAGGCCCCGTCACCTGTTCGAGGATCAGCGACCGCCGTTCACCAAGCAATAGGGTGAAGCTGATCGCCTGCGCCACGAACAGCGCGATGGCGAGCAGCAGCGCCATCTGCGCGGCCAGCCGACGCGGCCAGAAGCGCAGCTTCACAGGCGGGTGACTTCAGCGGCGAGCGTATAGCCGCCGCCCCAAACCGTCTTGATGATTTCGGGCGACTTTGGGTCCGCCTCGATCTTGCGGCGCAGGCGGCTGACCTGGTTGTCGATCGCCCGGTCGAAGGCGGCGGCCTCGCGCCCCTGGGTCAGGTCAAGCAACTGGTCGCGGGTCAGCACCTGGCGCGGGCGGCTGACGAGCGCGAGGAGCAGGTTATATTCGCCGGTCGAAAGCATCACGGAAACCCCTTCGCGGTCGACCAGCGAGCGTTCACCCGACTTCAGCACCCAACCGGCAAAGGCATAGGAGCCGCTGTCCGGTGCATGATGGCGCGCGCCGCCTGCCTGTGTCCGGCGCAGCACCACCTTGACGCGGGTGGCCAGCTCGCGGGGGGAAAAGGGCTTCACGACATAATCGTCCGCCCCCATCTCCAGACCTACGATCCGATCGGTTTCCTCGGCACGCGCGGTGAGCAGGATGACCGGCACCTCGCTGGTCGCGGCGATATGGCGGCACAAGGAAAGGCCGTCCTCGCCGGGCATCATGATGTCCAGGATGACGAGGTCGATCGCATAGGCGGCCAGCCGCGTGCGCGCCGAGGCGGCGTCACCCGCCTGAGTCACGCGAAACCCCTGTTTGGTCAGATAGACGGCCAGCGGCTCGCGGATCGAACGCTCATCATCGACGAGCAGCAAATGCGGCGTTTCGGACATGGGATCGGGGTCTAGCATAGCGGTCGCAGGCAGCAAAAGGGACGGGATTCCATAGAATGACCCGTCCCCTCGGCTCGCGGCTCGGTCAGTCGGCGTCGGACGACGACGGCGTCTGGTTCGGGCTGGAGGGGTTCATGCCGCCGCGATGGCGACCGCCCCAGCGCAGCGCCGCGCGTTCGGTTGCGTCGATCTTCCCGTCATGATTGGTATCGAGCCGGTCGAACATCGCGGCCGCGCGGGCACGGAAGGCGTCGGCGGTGATCGGCTGGCGCGGGCTGCGACCGGGTTGGTTGCCGACGCCGCGGCGGGCGGCCTGTTCGGCACGCCGCTGCTCGCGATAGGCACGCATCTCGTCGGGCGTGACGGTGCCGTCGTGATTGGCATCCATCGCGGCAAAGCGCTGATCGGCCGCAGCAAGCGCGGCAGCGCGGGTGATGTTGCCGCTCGCATCGGGCTGCACGCCCATCATACTGCCGCGCATTCCGCCGGTCGGGGACGGCGCACCGGCCTGGGCCTGAGCCTGCGCGTGGGCGGCGGTCACGGTCAGCATGGTGGCGCCCAGAAGCAGGGCGGGGGATAGGCCGATCAAGGTCTTTCGCATGGCGTGGGCGTCCTCTTTGCGGCGGGGTTGAGTCCCCGCCGAACGATCACCTTTCTGGACCCCGGCTGTCGCCCGTTCATGTCGAGCCGCCTCCGCATTTGTCGCAAATTGTGTGCTTAGCGCAGGAGCCGGTCGTCGAACATGCCGTACAGGATGGTTGAGGCGTAGAGCGCGATGGCATGCGGGCGCTCCATCGTCCCGGCCCATTTGCGCATGTCGAACGCGGCGTTCTGGATCGCCATCAGCGCCTGGGCGGCGATCAGCGCATCGACCGGGCGCATCGACCCTTCGCTGACCCCGTCCATGATCGTGCCCGCATAGCGCCGCGCGATCCGGTTGGACCGTTCGACCATGGCGGCGCGGACATCGCCTGGCAGGCTGGCGAGCGCGGTGGTGCGCAGCAGGGGGCCACGCTCGGCGAACTGGATGTCGAGCAAGGTGGCAATCGCGCTCGACAGCCGGTGCCAATGGCTGCCCCCGGCTGCATCGGCCAGTTGCTGTGCGGCCGTGATCGTATCAAAGCTTCGGCGATAGCAGGCCGTGACCAGATCGTCCTTGGCGTCAAGATGGTGGTAGAAGCTGCCCTTGGTCACGTTCAGCTCGGATGCGATCCGCTGCACGCTGGCGCCGCGATAGCCCAACTGGTTGATCAGCCGCGTCGCCGCCAGCAGGAATGCCTCGCGTCCCGGCTCGCCCCCGCGCGCTCCCTGCGCATCCAGGTCCAGCATGGTGGGGGACCAGGCCGACCCGGGGGCGGCTACGCCATGGGTCAGCACGTCGAGCAGCCGTTCCTCGACGCGGGCATATTGGTCGGGCTCGTAGCGGACCAGCCACATCGGTAGCCAGAAGGTGTTCTCGAGCAGGACATGGGCGCGTGCGCCATGGAGATCGGTATGGGCACGGCTGGGCGCGGGACCCCAGAGGCTCCGGGTGGCGCGGAACACTTTCTGCCATCCAGCCATCAACCGGCCGCGGATCGGCTCCTCCATCGCGCGCAGGTCGGACAGGACGGCGAAGGGCGTTTCCTCGCCACGCTCGATCCGGGCGAGCCGCGCCATGTTGATCGACAGATAGCGCGCGACGCGGGCCTGCGGCGTCGGCTCCTCGGCGGCTTCGGACAGCATGTCGAGGAGCCGCTCCAGCGTATGCTCGAACGCCGCCGCCGCCAGTTCCTCCTTGCGGCGGAAGTAATAGGTGACGCTGGTCGTGTTCAGGCCGACGCGCCGCGCGACATCGGCGAAGGTCATGCCCTTGGCGGATTGCTCGTTGATGACCTGCGCCGCCGCTGCCAGGATGGCGTCGCGCTTTTGCAGATAGCGGTCGGTATTCCGCCCCTCACCGACGGACGTCGCCGCCATGCTTTCCTTCCTCCGACATCATCGGCCGCCGCGCGGGCGATCGCTTTTGTTTAGAGGCGAAAGCCTTGCCCGTCACCGTCAATTCGTCGTTTTGTCCGGGGGAACCGACGATATTTCCGAGGTTATCCAAAAGGCGGTATGCCCGATCAGGTCATATGCGGGGCGGTCAATCCCCGGCGACAGACTTGCGAAGCCGGATCAGCCCCTCCTGAGCGACGCTGGCGACCAGCCGACCATCGCGGGAGAAAATGCGGCCTCGATTGAACCCGCGCGCATGGCCAGCCCAGGGGCTGTCGGTCGTGTAGAGTAGCCACTCGTCGGCGCGAAACGGTTCGTGCAGCCACAGTGCATGGTCGAGGCTGGCGGTTTGCATATCGTGGATCAGCCAGTTGATCCCATGCGGCAGCGTGGACGTGCCGAGCAGCGCGAAATCGCTGGCATAGGCCAGGATCGCCCGGTGGAGTGCGGGATCGTCGCCGATCGGCGCGACCAGCCGGAACCAGATCGCCTGGACCGGCTCGCGCGGTTCGGGGGCGAGCAACTGGCGCGGGTCGACCGTCCGCAGCTCGATCGGTCGGGGATGTTCCAGAAAGGCGCGGATCGGCGCCGGGACCTGCGTCCCCAGCGAGTCTAGCAGCTCGCGTTCCGATGGCAGCGAATCCGGCGCGGGAACGTCGGGCATCGCATCCTGATGGTGCATCCCATCTTCGGGCGTCTGGAACGAGCAGGCCATGTTGAGGATCGGCTTGCCCTTCTGCATCGCGATCACCCGGCGGGTGGCGAAGCTGCGCCCCTCAAAATCGCGCTCGACCCGATAGGTGATCGGGAAACGCTCGTCGCCGGGGCGCATGAAATAGGCGTGGAGCGAATGCGCCGTCTTTGGCGCGTCGGTCGATCGCTGCGCGGCCTGGAGCGCCTGGGCAATGACCTGTCCACCGAAGACCCGGCCCTCGCCGCCGGGACGCCGGGCACCGCGATAGAGGTCGGTGTCGATCTCCTCGACGTTCAACAGCGCGACCAGGCCCTGGGCAAGCTGGTAGGAAGAAAAACGGGGGCGGGTGTCGGAATCCATAACCGGATGATGCTGCACGTTGACGTAAACGTCAATGACTCGGTCGCCCCTTGAGGATGCGGCTCCAACCAAAAGATGCTTTTACGCCGTTGGGGCGCCCGCTACACAGGCGGCGACGATCTGGCTGGGAGCAGGTGATGGACGGTTTGAATGAAGATGGCGTCTCGGAGCGCGCCGAACTACATTTCCTGGCAGCGTTGACCGAGGAATTGATGCGTCACCTGATGGAGGCGGGGGTGCTCAGCCGCACCCAGCTCCAGTCGATCGAAAATGCGGTGGCCGAGCGCACCGGCGGCATTCCCCGCGCCTGGTAAGGCGGCAGAACTCACTCACATGACATAAACGTCATGAAATGGCGGCGTTAGCGGCTTTCCTGCATCGGGAAAGCCGCTAACGTGACCGTCATGAGTGACGTGCAAGACGACCTGGTCGACAAGGCCTATCCGGCGGGCGATTCGATCCTGGGGACGCCGGTGGGCATGGGGCCGCGCGATGCGGTGCGGATCGCGATGCGCCGGGACCGGCTGCTCGCCGGGCTGACCCTGACCGCGGGCGCGGGGTTCATCCTGGCCTTGCCCTTCGCCCTGCGCGAGGGGGCCGAATTCTTCCTGCCGCTCACCACCGCTTTGGTCATCGCCATCGCATTGGTCCCCATCCTCGAATGGCTGGAGCGGCGACGCGTGCCTTCGGCGCTGGCCGCGCTGATCTGCGTGATTCTGTTTCTGGTCGTCGCAAACGTCGCGCTGGCTGCGATCATCGTGCCCGCGACCGACTTTTTCCGTCTGCTGCCCAGCCGGATCGGGCGCATCCAGGACAATCTGGCGCCGCTGCTCGATCTCTATTCCAGCCTGGAGCGCTACGCGAACAAGGCATTGCGACAGATCGCCTCCACCCCGATCCGCCAACCGCAGACTGCCGCCGTCTCGCCCCCCAGCTCGATCCTGGAACTGGCGGCGACCTCGGCGCCGGGGCTGATCGTCCAGTTCCTGTTTGGCGTCCTCGTCGTGTTCTTCGTCTTGTCGGGCTGGACCCGGATGCGCAAGGAGACGATCCGCGGGCGGACGAGCTTCGACGGTGCGATGGCGACCGCGCGGGTCATCCAGGAGGTGGTGGACGACGTCTCGGCCTATCTGGGCACTATCACGATCATCAACCTGGCGCTGGGCGGCGCGGTGGCGGGGGCGCTGTCGCTGTTCGGGATGCCCTATCCGCTGATGTGGGGCGGCATCGTCGCGCTGCTCAACTACATCCCCTATTTCGGGCCGGTGATCGGCGCGCTGCTCCTGGCGGTGGGCGGCCTCATGACATTCAGCGACATCTGGCTCGCGCTGGCGCCCCCCGCGATCATGTATGGAATGCACCTGATCGAGGCGAACCTCATCACCCCGTTAATCGTCGGGCATCGTCTGACCATCAGTCCGGTCCTCATCCTGATCTCGCTGAGCTTCTGGGGATGGGTATGGGGGACGGTCGGCGCGCTACTGGCGGTGCCGCTGCTGATCATCCTCCAGACCATCCTCAAAGCCGCAGGAAAACCCGACATTGCAGGCTTCCTGTTCGAGCATGGAACGCTCACCCATCTCGACCGCGAAACCGACCCGGTGGACGTTCCGCAAGAAAGTTGAAAATGAGGCGTTGACAGGGTCGGGAGGCTCGCCTAGTTGGCGCGCCTCGACGCTTTCAGCGGGTGTAGCTCAGTTGGTTAGAGCGCCGGCCTGTCACGCCGGAGGTCGCGGGTTCGAGCCCCGTCACTCGCGCCATTT